>Ga0316202_10000781_pt1 | contig 30086 bp, 25 predicted proteins | sample 3monrhotite_MG_FD_204934 | JGI IMG/M metagenome (GOLD analysis project Ga0316202, IMG submission 204934) | Microbial mat bacterial communities from mineral coupon in-situ incubated in ocean water Damariscotta River, Maine, United States -... | ecosystem: Environmental > Aquatic > Marine >...
TAAATCATCTAAATCATCTAAATCATCTAAATCATCTAAATCATCAACTTCTGCATCTAGCTGAGCATCCTCAAATTCTGCTTCCAATTCATCAGAATCATCAAGCAAATCGACAATATCTTCGCTTGCTTGTTCTTCATCAGCTTCATCAACTTCATCTGATTCCTGTACTTCGTCACTAGCTGACTGTTCGTCAAATAATGCACCATCAGGCCAAGCGGTTTGGTAAGTGTCTTTTATAATGCTACCGAATTCCGAATCAGAAGCAATCATATCTTCCATACTGCCAACGTGCGCTTCAAATTTTTCTTGTGCATCCATTTCGGCGTAGCATTCTAATAGTTTTGAATTTAACTCTAGTCGTGCAGGTTCCTTATCAATTGCTTCTAAAAGCAATGCTTCTGCCTGTTCAAACTTACCGTAGGCAAGATAGATATCAGCTTCGCCAACAGGATCGGACTCATCAATATCATCAGTCGGAGCAGATTCATAAATGTCTGACTCATCGGCTAGAACCTCATCTGCAGTTTCAGGGAAATCATCAGCCTGAACTTCTTCAGGTACCACTTCTTTCTCAGCCGGTGTATTTGAATTAGTAATTGCAGCACCGTAACTAACATCATCTCGATTACGTGCACGACTGATAATAATCACAATAATTGCAATGATAAGCAGTAGGCCCAGATATAAATTATAGGCGCCATCCATAAGCTGGTCTATAAATCCAGGTTCAGGTTTTGGCTGAGGCATCGGTTTTGGCTCATTTGTCTTAGCAACTTCTTCAGTTGCCGTAGAACTATCAACTGCCTGAGAAGTAGCAGTCATGCCATCATTTTCAGCTTCAGGTTGTGCTTGTATCTGACTATCGGAACTATCAGATAGCGCCTGCTCACCGGATCTGTTTTGTAATGTTGCCAGTTGCTCGTTCTTTAACTCGAGTAATCGTTCTAACTGTTGAATTCGATCTGAATCATTTTGATTCTTCTGTTGTAACTCTTCATTCTGTTGTTTTAGAACCAGGTTTTCTTCTTCAGCGATAGCAGCATTACTACCACCGGTACCTTGAGTAGCCTGTTCTTCAGTTGCCAAAGATAATCGGCCAACTGAACTTTCAGATGATTGGCTGTTAGATGAGCTCGTGCGCGATCGTCTACTAGTATCCATAACGGCAGAACTAATTGCAGTGCCATCTCTCCAGCTTTGCTCATGCTCACGTATTAGTCGTAATGCTTCACCTTGACTCACCTGCTCAAAAGTATCTTCGTCAGGTATACGTATTTCAGCACCACGCTTCAAACGATTAATATTCCCCTTCATAAATGCATCAGGGTTGTTTTCATAGATAGCAACCATAGCTCTATGAATACTAATAGAACGGTTCGGTCTTGCCTTAGTAGCTATGCCCCATAAGGTATCAGAAGAGGTAGTAGGACCATATAATTCACCGTCAAATGTAGGTTCGGTATAGGTACGAGTACGAGTACGCGCTGCTGGTTTTGGTGTGCTCTTAGTACTTTGAGTTCTTACCGGTGTTACTTTTGGAGCTGGCGCATCCTCAAAAATAGGTGGATCTAGAAGGATTGTGTATTCTCGTAGTAATCTTCCATTCGGCCATTCAAGACTGACTAAGAAATTTAGAAACGGTTCTTTAACAACGTCTTTCGTTGTTAATCGAATGACAATTTTGCCATTTGAAGCACTGATTGTTTCAAATTTAATACGTGTTAAGAAATATACTCTGTCAATTCCTGAACGCTCAAAATCTGAGCTAGAACCTAAGGTTGCAAGAATTTGATCAACGGTTTCACCTCGTGTTGAGAGTAACGTGATCTCTGCAATTAACGGTTCATTTAGATTTGATTTTAACTTAATTTCACCCAATCCTAATCCATAGGTTGTAGATGATAATGCAATCAATCCTAATACGAATGACAATACAATCTTACGAAGCATCTGAAAATCCTTGCTGGTGATGTTTTGTTTGTTTTGTTATCAATAAGTTAGCACCAGTATTCAAATTAAAGTGCTAACTTAGTAGAACTTCCGACTATCATAGTTCAGGCAGAGAAAATTATAAATAGTTTTGTATTATTTTTTCAGCAATTTGAATGCTGTTTAGTGCAGCACCTTTGCGAATATTATCTGATACCACCCAAAGATTTAATGAACGATCAGAATCAAGTCCTCTTCTAATTCTACTAACGAAGACTGGATCTTCACCTGCGGCATCGCTAACTGCCGATGCATATTTCATTTCATCAGTACCATTGATTACTTTTACACCCGGCGCTTGTTTAAGTAACTTAATGACATCATCTAATTGATAGGGCTCTTTAGTTGTTATGTGCACAGCCTCTGAATGTCCATAAAAAACCGGTACACGAACAGCGGTAGGGTTTACCTTAATATTTTCATCATTAAAAATCTTCTGTGTTTCCCACACCATCTTCATTTCTTCACGAGTGAAACCATTGTCTTCTAAGTTATCAATATGGGGTATAACATTGAAGGCTATTTGCTTAGAATAAGCTTTAGGTTCTGCACCTAACCCATTGAGTAACTTAGCAGTTTGGCCTGCAAGCTCATCAATCCCCAGCTTGCCACTACCTGACACTGACTGATAGGTAGAAACATTGATCACGTCAATCCCGTACTTATCATAAATGGGCTTAAGAGCAACCAGCATTTGAATGGTTGAACAGTTTGGATTGGCAATGATATTGCTGTCTTTATAGTTTGCCAGTGCTTCAGGATTCACTTCCGGTACAACCAAGGGAATATTATCGTCATATCTAAACTCAGAGGTGTTATCAACTACGATACAACCAGCCTCTGCAGCCTTTGGCGCATATATCTTTGAAACAGAACCACCTGCACTGAATAGACCAATATCAGCTTGAGAAAAGTCAAATTTAGCCAAATCTTCAACCATAATTGCTTTCTTGTTAAACAGAATAGTATCTCCAGCAGATCGCTCTGATGCCAGCGGTATCAGTTTATCCACTGGAAAATTACGCTGTTCTAGTATGCTGATTAGAGTTTCGCCAACAGCACCAGTTGCCCCAACAACAGCAACATTATATTTTTTAGTCATTTCAATACCTTAAGATCATTATTTAATCAATTACATAACTTTTAATAGGCTTTATAAAGCCTCGAAAATCGCTTCGGCCATTGCTTTAGTGCCAATAGAATTCATGCCCGGCTGAACAATGTCCGCAGTTCTAATACCATCGGCTAAAACCGATTTAACAGCCCTTTCTATTCGATCGGCTGAATCGGTAAAACCAAAGCTATAACGCAACAACATAGCAATAGAAAGAATGGTAGCAATTGGGTTAGCAATGTCTTGTCCAGCGATATCCGGTGCAGAACCATGAACTGGTTCGTACATCCCCTTACCATTAGAATCGAGTGAGGCAGAAGGCAACATACCAATCGAACCAGTGAGCATAGCCGCCGCATCAGAAAGTATGTCGCCAAACATATTGCCTGTTAGAATCACGTCAAATTGCTTTGGTGCTCTTATTAACTGCATGGTGGCATTATCAACATACATATGGCTAAGTTCGACATCAGGGTAGTCTTTAGCCATTTCTGTAACTATTTCACGCCATAATTCAGTGACTTCCAGTACATTGGCTTTATCAACAGAACAAAGCCGTCCCTGTCTCTTTTGTGCACTTTCGAAGGCAACCCGCGCGATTCTTTTAATTTCTGATTCGCTATAACAGTAGGTGTTAAAGCCATACCGCTCACCATTTTCAAGTATCTTTACACCTCTCGGTTGGCCAAAATATATACCACCAGTCAGTTCTCTTACGATGAGTAGATCCAAATCTGCCACGAGTTCTGGCTTTAGCGAAGAGGCTTCGGCTAATTCTTGATACAGTGATGCTGGTCTAAGATTCGCAAATAAAGCCAATTCTTTACGTAAACCAAGCAATGCCTTTTCTGGTCTAACACTGATCTCTAACGGCTCCCATTGAGGTCCACCCACGGCCCCAAGAAGTATCGCATCAGCATTCTTCGCCGCAGCCAGTGTACTTTCAGGCAATGGACTACCAAACTCATCATAGGCTGTACCACCAACCATGGCGTGCTCTATCGTGATACTGAGATTATCCAAGGCAATGACTTTATCTAAAACAAACTGTGCTGCCTTAGTTATCTCGTGCCCAATTCCATCACCAGGTAGTATTAGTATTTTCTTGTCAGACATCTTCGTTCCTAAGCCTTAAGGCTTTATCGCATCATATAACCAAGGTTTACTCTGTCTACGCTTTGTTTCGTAATCCTTGATTAATTGTTCATGTTGTAAGGTGAGGCCAATATCATCCAAGCCTTGTAACAAATGTTCTCGTCTCGCTGCTTCAATATCAAACTCGAGCAGTTCACCATTATCTAATTCAATCTGCTGTTGTTCTAAATCAACTTTCCAAGCACAGCCTGGATTTGCAAGGCAGTGTTCTATTAGTTCATCGACCTTCTGCTCAGAAAGCTGAATCACCAACACCCCATTTTTGAAGCAGTTATTATAAAAAATATCAGCAAAGCTTGGCGCTATAATTACTTTAAAGCCATAATCAGCAAGCGCCCAAGGGGCATGCTCACGACTAGAGCCACAGCCAAAGTTCTTCTTTGTTATGAGTATTTCAGCATCTGAATAACAGGCCTGATTGAGTATAAAATCAGGGTTTAACTGCCTATCATCAGGCTGTTTATCTAAACTACCAGCATCTAAAAATCGCCATTCATCAAATAAATAAGCACCGAAGCCAGTCCGTTTAATCGATTTTAAAAATTGTTTAGGAATAATGGCATCGGTATCGACATTTGCTCTATCCAAAGGTGCTACAACAGCCTCTAAAGTCTTAAACGCTTGCATCAGTCACCTCCAATAAATCACGTACGTCAACGAAATGGCCATAAATACCCGCCGCTGCCGCCATCACTGGACTGACCAAATGAGTTCGTCCGCCCTGCCCCTGTCTGCCTTCAAAGTTTCTGTTTGAAGTAGAAGCACAATGCTCACCTGCATCCAGACGATCATCGTTCATTGCCAAACACATTGAACATCCAGGTTCGCGCCATTCAAAACCAGCAGCTATAAAAATTTTATCTAAGCCTTCAGATTCAGCCTGTTCTTTAACCAGACCAGAGCCCGGTACAATCAAAGCAAGCTTTATATTTTTCGCTAAGGATTTATTTGCCACGATGGTAGCTGCATCTCGTAAGTCTTCAATTCGAGAATTGGTACAAGATCCTATAAAGACCTTATCAAGCTGTATATCTTTGACAGGCATGCCTTCTTGTAAATCCATATATTTCATAGCATTGCTTAATTGGTCTTGCTTAGTCACGTCATCAAAATCAGACTGTGTGGGTATAGTGGAATCAATGTCCACCACCATTTCTGGTGAAGTTCCATAACTAACCTGCGGCGCAATGTCCTCAGCATTAAATTTAATATCAGCATCAAAGCCAGCTCCGGGATCAGATTTTAACTTTTCCCATTCATTAACTGCCAAATCCCAGACATCATTCTTAGGCGCAAACGGTTTACCACGGAAGTAGTCGATAGTCTTACTATCCACAGCCACAAGCCCAACACGTGCACCGGCCTCAATAGCCATATTACATACGGTCATCCGACCTTCAATGCTTAATTCTTCAATAGCCTGACCACAAAACTCTATGGCACAACCTGTTCCACCATCAGTACCAATCTGACCAATGATGTATAAAATCAAATCTTTGGCTGTTACGCCTGGTGCCAGTGAACCATCAACTTGAATTCGCATGTTGCGCATTTTCTTTTGTCGTAAACATTGACTCGCTAATACTAATTCAACTTCTGAAGTACCAATGCCAAAAGCAAGGGCACCGAAAGCTCCGTGAGTCGCTGTATGAGAGTCACCACAAACAATGGTTGTCCCTGGCAGCGTAGCACCCTGCTCCGGTCCAATAACATGAACAATACCCTGGCGTTGGTCAGACATAGAAATGAAAGGAATATCATACTTGTCGCAATTATCTTGCAAGGTTTTAAGCTGCAATGCGGCAATAGGATCAGTAATCGCTTCTTCTCGTCCAGTAGTTGGAACATTATGATCTGGCACCGCAAGGTTGGCGTCCAATCTGAATGGCTTTCTATTTTCTAATCCCAAGCCTTCAAATGCTTGAGGTGATGTTACTTCATGCAGTAATTGACGATCAATGTAGATCAGGTCCAGTCCATCTTCACCTTTCAAAACACAGTGATCAGCCCACAGTTTATCGTATAGCGTTTGAGCCAACATGGCAGATTCTCTATTTAGTTATTTATTAGCTGAATTGATTAAATAAGCAGATAGGTTCAATTCTAAAAGTTTATTTACATTATTACTACGGTTTAGACGTCTAAACGGGTAAAAAATATTGTTATGAGGCACTAGTTCAGCTATTTTTACTACCCTAACCAACAATTATAGAAAATTATGGAAAATTTCTTAACAAAGATGACCGAATTACTCGGCCTTTTAGCACCCAATCCGTTTGTTCAAGGTCTGGCTGGATTAGGGCTTGCCTACTTTATAGCCAAGATAGCTGATTGGATACTAACGCGCCTACTCAAGGGCATTGCCAACTCAACAAAAAATGAGTTTGATGATAAATTTGTAGAACTATTCCATAAGCCGGTCGTTGCTACGGTGATGCTTATCGGTTTCGATAGAGCAGTATTACTGTTTGGCCTACCAGATAATATCCTTTGGATTTTAAGCGCTTCTGCCTGGACTATAATCATTGTCTATTGGATGGTTTTCTCGATTAAATTTACACGGCTCTCACTTACCTCCATGAGCAAGAGAGAAAACCATTTTAAAATGGTCCAAATGCATACCCTGCCATTGTTTAATAACTTTGCCATGATCATGTTCTTCGGACTGGCTACCTATTTCATATTTTTAGCCTGGGAAATCAACGTCTCAGCATGGATAGCCTCAGCCGGTATCCTCGGTTTAGCCCTATCATTTGCAGCCAAAGATACCTTAGCCAACCTATTTGCCGGTGTTTTCATCCTAGCCGACTCACCCTATAGCCTTGGCCATTACATCATCCTAGAAACAGGTGAACGAGGTATGGTTACCCATATAGGCATTCGAAGCACACGAATCCTAACCAGAGACGACGTAGAAATAACCATCCCCAATGCCATCATGGGCAACTCAAAGATTATTAATGAAACCAGTGGCATTAACTCTAAAATGCGCATCCGTATCAAAGTCTCAGTAGCCTATGGAACCGACACAGATAAGGTCCGTGAAATACTTATGGATACTGTAAAAGACCACACAGACATTGTTATGGACCCTGAACCTAGAGTAAGATTTCGCCACTTCGGAGATTCCGGCTTGGAGTTCGAACTCCTCTGTTGGGTAGGCATGCCAGTATTACGTGGCAAAGCCATAGATTCGATAAATGAGTCTGTCTACAAAGCCTTCTTACGTGAAGAAATTGAAATACCCTATCCAAAGCGCGACCTATACATCAAAGAAATGAAAGGACAAGATAAGTGAAGTTAATACTAGGCTCTAGCTCGCCGTACCGAAAAAAGCTACTGCAACGACTTCCCGTTTCATTTGAATGCTTTTCACCAGATATCGATGAGACACCACTAAACAACGAGACACCCGATGATTTGGTCGAACGCCTTAGTATTGAAAAAGCCAAAGAAGTCGCCAAGAACTTCCAAGATGCCTTAATAATAAGCTCTGACCAAATAGCCATTTTCGATAACCAAATCCTAGGCAAACCAGGCACACACGAAAAAGCAGTTGCCATGCTCAGTGCATTTTCAGGCCACACCGTACGATTTGAAACCGGCCTCTGTGTGCTGAATACCAACACGGGACATTACCAATATAAAAGCATTCCAACCTTGGTACATTTTCGAGCACTCTCAAATCAAACCATCGAACGTTATTTAGAATTAGATAAACCTTATCAATGTGCCGGCAGCTTCCAAGCCGAAGGCCTTGGGGTCGTACTATTTGACCGCCTAGAGTCCAAAGACCCCAGTGCTCTAATAGGCTTACCACTTATAGAGCTCACTTCAATGCTCACAGCTGAAGGCTTTGATGTTTTAACTGATTAACGTCTTCTTTTTATTGATGATAGATTGGGTGCAAACTAGCCTATTTGTTCCACAGGCCGCCGTGAACCCCTCCGTTCTTCATAAATAAAGTAGCTTGGCGTCGGCATCCATGCCTCCGACACCTGTTGAACGAATAGGCTAGTTCGCACTTAATAACTTCAAGTTTACAAAACACTAAATAATTGCATAAAACTATATTCACCTAATTCTGGTGAAGGTAAGTTTGTAATTGCACCTCCGCACTCATGCCTGATGAATGGTCAATCAAGTTCACGCTCTATATCTCCTTGCTCATAAAAATAAGCTAAATCGTTTTTTAAACCACCCTTAAATGAACGTATACCACGTTAAGTGCGGTCTAGTTTTAGGAGTGTCAAAATCAGGGATGATTTTGCCAAGCCCCCACGGACGGGTTCACGGCGGCTCCGAAAACTAGACCGCACTTAACGTGAACCAACTCAGCAATTAAACTAATCTAGGTGTTACAAAAAAGGAGTTTATCGTTAATCGCTATTTAATGATGGATCTTAGGTGTGTTACTTTTTACGGTAATGAGATTGGGTATTGTGTTCGTCTAGTTCTTGCTGTTCTTTTTTGTCTTCGCCCTTTGCTTCGATTTTCATAAACCGATCGACAGCCTTATTGATTGCTTTCTTATGCGAATTCTTATCCTGCCAATGATTCTGTTTGTGTTCTAGGTTTTGTTTAGAACGATACAATATCTGTTGTTGTTGTTCTATGGCTTTATCAAGTTGGGCGATGAATTGTTGGTATTGTTGTAAGTGGCCAGAGGATATACCGGATTTGCCTCGGACTTGGAATTGTTCAATGTATTCCGAGCGATACTGCATTAGGTCAGCCAGTTTCTGTTCGTGGCTTTGATGATCATTACGCGCAGTAACCATAGCTTCTGTGGCTGATTTAGCCTTATCTTCAGCTATTTTTTCTACCGGCCTAAGTCGGGCTGACTTTGATTTCATCGTTGAGTAACCTAGCATTTCGCGTTTCTAATTAAGGATTGTATCCCTACCCCAGTATAATTGCATTATTCACTGTCCTGAGTCATCAATTGATTTAGTTCAGTAATGCTTGAGTTAAAATCTACCTTTTCATTCATTCCTTGAGTAAGAAAGTCCTGCATTTGAGGTAACATTGCAATTGATTCGTCAATATATGGATCAGAACCTTGTTGGTATGCCCCGACACTGATTAGGTCTTTATTTCGTTGGTAGGTTGAATAAATTTGTTTAAAGGCTGTGATGCCCATTTGTTGAGATTCGTCGGTAATCTGTGGCATCACACGACTAATGGATTGTTCTATGTCTACTGCAGGATATAGGCCGGATTCAGCGATTTCTCTTGAGAGGACTAAGTGGCCATCCAAGATTGCTCGTGCCGCATCGGCTATGGGGTCTTGAACATCATCACCTTCAGTCAGTACGGTATAAAATGCAGTAATTGAGCCTTGCCCTTTGTCGGCATTTCCAGCTCGTTCCACCAGTTTAGGTAGTTTGGCAAAAACTGATGGTGGATAGCCTTTGGTTGCCGGTGGTTCTCCAATGGCCAGTGCTAATTCACGCTGTGCTTGGCAAAAACGTGTTAATGAATCCATTAACAGTAATACATTTAAGCCTTTGTCTCGGAAATATTCTGCAATTCGAGTGGCTGCCATTGCGCCATTTAATCGCATCAATGGTGATTGGTCAGCAGGAACAGCAACTACGACGGAACGTGACATTCCTTCTTGGCCTAGAATATTTTCTAGAAATTCTTTTACCTCACGACCACGTTCACCAATCAAACCAACAACGATAACATCGGCTGCTGTAAAGCGGGTCATCATCCCTAGCAAGACACTTTTACCAACACCTGAACCGGCGAAAAGCCCCATTCTTTGGCCTCTTCCTACGGTAAATAATGCATTGATACTTCGTACACCTACATCTAGCGGTTCCGAAATTGGGTGTCTTAATAAGGGGTTAATTGGTCGGCCAACGATGCTGGTATTTTGGCCTTCAACGATAGCGCCTTTGCCATCAATGGGTTCACCTTCACCATCAAGTACTCGACCGAGTAGTGCTTCACTTATTTTGAATGTCGCCGTTTCAGATGTGGGAATTACTTTGGCACCAGGGCTTAAACCATGGATCTCGCCTGCAGGCATCAGATAGACACTATTACCTGAAAAACCCACCACTTCGGCTTTTTCGTATTGGCCATCCTGAGTAGAGATTTTACAGCGTGTGCCTACGGGTACGTTTATTCCCACGGCCTCTAAGGTTAGTCCAATCATGCGCACCAAGCGACCTTCAATCTTTAGTGTTGGTAAATTTTCTAGCCGCTTTTTATAATCATGTAAGCGATTCGAAATTGAACTAGGAAGCGTCTCAGTCACTACTTCGCTCTCCACCAAGTAGATTATTTACAATCACTTGAATTCGTTGATCAAGTTCGGCATTTATTTCAGAACTATCTGAACTCAAAATACAACCGCCACGATGAATTCCAGGGTCTTCAAATATTTTCCAACTCAGATCACTATCGGAACTAACATCATATATTTCTCTGACCAATATTGCGTCTTCAGGATGCAGCTTTAAAATGATATTTGAGCTTTGATCCGGCATAAGTGCAATGGCTTCACGTATTACGCCCATGACTTCTTCTGGAGTAGTCGTTAATTCTCTGCGTATGATTTGTTTCGCAATGGCAATGGTGATGTCTAATAGCTGCTCGGTAATGACCTGATCAAACTCAGTTGATTTGTTGCGCACGGATTCATTGATTGAGCTGAGTGTTTGGATCTTTTCTTGTTGTTGCCTTAAGCCTTCTTTTCTACCTTCTTCAATACCCTGTTGCAGTCCTTCATCATAAGCCTGCTTGGTTATTTCCTCTAAGGATTGCGCGGTAACGGGACCATCGATATCAAGACCTTCAGAACTTGAACCGCTGATAGATGAACGTGCATCAACGTTATCTTTATTTATTGCTTGGCCTGTGACCTCAGGTGCCTTCCATGAGTTGAAGGCTCCTGCTTGTTCTCGGCGAATAATACTAGATACTTTCTGAGTTTTATCACTGCTGATACTCATTATAGAATACTCATATTAGATCATCTCTTCACCGGAACCACCAAGTGCAATTTCACCTGACTCAGCTAAACGTCTTGCAACGGTCAGTACTTCTTTTTGTGCCGACTCTACATCGCTTAATTTAACTGGACCCATAGCCTCCAAATCATCGCGCATTAATTCAGCAGCACGTTTGGACATATTGCCAAAGATTTTTGAAGAAACGTCTTCATCAGCACCTTTCAATGCCAGTATGAGTGTATCGGTACTAATTTCTCGTAACAATGTCTGAATACCACGGTCATCAACATCGATTAAGTTGTCGAATACGAACATGAGGTCCTGAATATTTTGTCCCAGGTCTTCATCAACCTCTTTAACCGATTCGATTAACTGCGATTCAATCGCAGTATCAAGGTAATTCATAATATCTGCAGCTGTTCGAACTCCACCTATATTGGCAGCTTTTGAACCCGCGGCACCACTAAATTGTTTTTCCATGATGTCGTTAAGTTCTTGTAAAGCAGCGGGCTGGATTGAATCCAATGCGCAAATTCTTAAGGTTAAATCTAAACGGTTTTTTTCTGGCAGATAGGAAAGAATTTCTGCCGCCTGATCAGAGTCTAGGTAGGCTAAAACAATACTTTGAATTTGTGGGTGTTCATACTGAATAACATCAGCAACACTCTTAGCATCCATCCACTTAAGCGTGTCTAATCCTTTAGTATTCGCACCCATCAGGATTCGGTCGACCATGGAATCTGCTTTTTCTTCGCCCAAGGCCGCTTTTAATGTATTACGAATGTATTCTTCTGAACCAATACCAATACCGGTTTGATCTTCAACAACATCTAAAAATCCATCGAGGACTTCGACCATGGTTTCACGCTGAATATTATTTAATTCAGCCATAGCTAAGCCGATCTTTTGAACCTCTTTGGGTCCCATATGCTGAAGTACCTTGGCCGCCTCTTCTTCTCCAAGGCTCATCAGTAAAACTGCGGAGCGATCCACACCAGACAAAGTATTCGTCGGTGCCTGAACCACTACTTCAGGTTCATTAATTTCTGCTAACTCATTGCTCATCTGATTCCATCCAATTCTTTACTACCTGTGCCACCATTGCAGGATCATCACCTACGGCACTCTTGGCTCGTTCTACCTGAGCCATAGACTTTCTACCCATTGGAGGTAATGACATATTTCCCATTTCTCCTCCACCTAAGGATAGCTGATCATTGGCTAAGTTGGGATTAAACTCTGGTTCAAGCATATTCATGGTACCAGTAGTTAATTTTGAGATTACAGGTTTGAAGACAAATAAAATCAACAATACCACAAGAATAAATGCAACAGCAGGCTTGATCATCATTTTAAATATTTCCTGCTCATAAAATTCTAATGGAGCAGGTTCTGGTGGTAGTTCTGCCATTGGAAAATCAAATGAATCAACAATGACTGCATCGCCTCTGGCTGCATCAAAATTAATGACACCTTTAATGAGGCGTTCAATGCGATCGATATCTGTACTACTTCGTACTACTCTATTACCTGAGCCATCATCGAGGTTGTTTAATCCAATCGATACGGAAACACGATCAACTTGCGCCGTTTGGTAACGAGTATGGTTGATTGTTGTATCTAATTCATAATTTGATTCTGTTTCAGAATGCTGATTACCATTTGACCCTGTTTGTGTTGCCCCCTGTGTACCGGCATTGGTTTCAGGAATGTTGGCCGCACCAGGCGGTTGATTACTTAATGCGCCCGGAATACCTGAAGCGGTTCCCTGAGCTGAATTATTCATCATTTTACGTTCGCTTCTCAATGAAGGAGCATCTGCATTATGAAATTTTGAAGTGGTTTCATTAGCAATAAAACTCATCCGTACATTAACCTGTACGGTAAAATTCTCGACACCTAAGATAGGTGCCAATATTGTTTCAATCTTACTGTGCAGTACCTGCTGGCGCTTATTCTCTTCCTCAAACTGTTGTCTTGATTGAGCTTCTTCGGTTGTCATACTTCCTGAATGATGTAAACGTCCAAATTGGTCAGTTATTGTTATTTTATCTGGCGTTAGATTTGGAATGCTACCAGCTACCAAATCGACTATAGCTCTTGTTTGTTGCCCATCTAGGTTCTTACTTGAAGATAGGTTTAATAGTACAGAAGCACTGGGTTTTCTACGATCGGTCACAAATACTGTCTGTTTTGGAATGGCAAGATGAACCTCAGCAGAACTAACACTGGCAAATTTTACAATGGTACTGGCCAAGGTCTTTTCTTTACTGCGTATAAGACGAGCATTTTCTAACTGCTGACTGACACCAAAACCTGAATCCTTTTGCAACATGCTATCACCAGAAGATGAATCAGAAATCCCCTGTGATGCAAGTGACATTTGCACCCTTTGGTATTGCGATTGATCAACCATCACCACGCCAGTTGAACTGATCTCATAAGCGATTTGATTTTGATCTAAATAGCTGACCACCTCATAGGTAGTCGAAGGGTCCATTTCACCCATCGGTCTTTTATCTGGTTCTGCTGACCATAGAACCAGTGATACACCAAGTGCTACACTCGCAGCCAAGCCAACCATTAGACCAATTTGTCTAAGGATGGTTAAGGAGCTTATTGAACCACCTGAATAAGGAGCCATTGTTGTTGCATCTGCCACTTTATTTCCCCAATCTCATATTTCCAGTTCTAAACTGGCATATTCATTATATCTTTATAGGCCGAAGCGACCTTGTTTCGAACCTGAACGGTCGCTTGAAAAGCGATACCCGCCTTCTGTGAAGCAATCATCGCTCGCACTAGACTGACACCACCATCACCAGTCTCAACCTGACGAGCCATCATTGCTGACTCCTGCTGTAGGCTGTTTACATTATTTATTGCTCTGGTCAACATATTACCAAAGCCTGCTGAAGAAGGTTGTGATGTTGCAATACCTTGACCTGCAGGTGCAGCAATATCAGCAACTCCTGCTGCTTTACTCATCTGTTTCATTTGCGTCAGTAATTGCGAATTATCTATTGGTTTCATAGTGCTTAATATACTCCTACTAAACTTCTAGGCCTGATTCACGCATTTTGGCAAGTTTGTATCTAAGTGTTCTTGGGCTGACGCCTAAGCTCTCAGCAACCTTGCCTCGATTACCCTGGAATTTATCCAGAGCTTCTAATATCAATTGGAACTCGTGATTCTTAACACCATCACCTAATTTAGCTTTTTCAGTAGCGACTGAATTATCATGCTGATGATTTATATGAATACTGAGATCTATTTGCAGATCGGCCAGCTCAATAAAATCACCAGTTTGTAAAATCAATGCTCTTTGAATCACATTTTCAAGTTCACGAACATTGCCCGGCCATTGATATGATTTTAATCTCTGCTCTGCAGTCTTACTAAGCTTTGGAACAACGCCACCTGTTGTCGCACCATGACGGCTGAGTAAGTAATTAGCTATTGGGACAATATCCAGTGGTCTTTCTTTTAATGACAAACACTGAATTGGGAAAACATTTAATCGATAATAAAGGTCTTCTCTAAATCGCCCTTCTATAACTTCTTTTTGTAAATTTCGGTTTGAAGTGGCTAGCACACGTACATCTAAATCAATGATCTTCTTGCCACCTAGCCGCTCAACTTCCTTTTCTTGTAGTACCCGTAATATTTTTGCTTGCAGTCCAAGATCCATTTCTGATATTTCATCTAATAACAGGGTTCCGTACTGAGCTTGCTCAAATTTACCTGCAGAACTACTTAATGCTCCAGTAAAGGCTCCTTTTTCATGTCCAAACAAAGTAGCTTCAAGCATATTGTCTGGAATAGCCGCACAATTGATAGCCACAAATGGCCCGTCAATACGGCCAGAATGTTTATGAATGTAGCGAGCCACAACTTCTTTACCCGCACCACTCTCACCAGTTAATAAAACCGTGGTATCACTTTTAGCGACTTTACTGGCGACCTCGAACAATCGTTGGCTCTTTGGATCTTCAGCAATGGGATCTTGAGTTGTGTCATAGCTGATCGAAACATAGCGACTTACTAATGAAACTAACTTTTCAGGAGGAAATGGTTTCTCAACATAATCGACCGCACCTGAACGCATTGCTTTTACAGCGTCATTGACATTACCAAAGGCAGTCATCAGAACAAATGGAATTTGTGGGGATTTGTCTTGAACATTATTCAATAAATCATGTCCATCCATGCCATCCATATGAACGTCACTAACAATGATGTCGGGGCGAAACTTATGTAACTCTGACATTGCCTCTTCACCACTGGATACAGTTCTGGTTTTATAGCCAGCTATATCCAAGGTATCTCCCAATGCTTGTCTCAGCACGGTATCATCTTCGACTACGAGGACCTGGGCTTGTGCCATATTACTCACCTCCGAAATTTGCTGTTAAATTTTGCTCTTCATTGCTGGTATTAACAGCACCATTGCGTTGCTCGATATAGGGTAATTTAATGCAGATACTGCAACCCTTTTGAAATTCTGATGCCACTTCAATACGCCCTTTGAAATTGGTCACGACTGTTTTAACGACAGCTAATCCAAGCCCTGTACCTTTCGCTTTGCCGGTATAAAAGGGCTCAAATATATTTTCTTGTTGTTGTTTCTCTATACCACAGCCATTGTCTGTAACAATGACGCTCAAATCGCGTTCATCTGTTGACTCAAAGTCAATACTTACTGATACGAGTTTTCCGCGTGCCTGATTCTCACGACAGGCATGCAAGCTGTTTTCAACTAGATTGGCAATTGCACCCTGAAGTGCCTGTTTATTACCATATAAATATTTACTTTGGTCTGCAGCAATATTGCAGTTAACTTCGATATCGAAATCCACAAATAGGTTTCGAGCAACCTCAGTTTGAATGCCAGAAATTAGTTCTGTCACTGGAAATCGTTGTGATGTTGCTACTCCACCACTGGCAAATAACAACATATCACTCACATGACGTTCCAGTTGCTTAAGGCTCTGCTGTAAATTACGCTGAAAACTTTGTTGTTTCTCATGTGAAACACGTTGCGACGTAATTTGACCTGAATACAATAATGCTGAAGAAAGTGGTGTTCTGATTTGATGCGCCAATGATGCCATCATCTTACCAATTACAGAGAGTCTTTGCTCTCGGCTCTGATGCTCTTGCAATCGACGTGTTTCAGTTAGGTCTGTTAAACTAACAATCTGCCCTGGCTCAGAAACAATCGCCTTTGTCTCTACCTTTACCCGACGCCCATCAGCCAGTGATATTTCGTGGCCATCATCGCTTCTAGGAGCAAATGCTTTACTGATAACATTAATCCATGTGCTCCCAACCACATCATCACCTAACATCTCTAGTGCCACAGGATTGGCTTCTTGAACAACACCATGGCCATCGATAACAACAACACCACTCGGTAAGGTCGAAAGAATTTTTTGTAGTCGTTTTGCCATGCGCTCATTTTCCAAATACTGCTGTTCTTTAGCAGCAGTCTGAGTCGCAAGCTCATCACTAAGTTGACTTACTTTAGATTCTAAGTGGTGGTAAGAATCAATAAATTGTTTTGAAATGACACTGAATTGCTCAATAGCTTTAATATTAGACTCAATGTCTGCCGAGTCTTCAGGTTGACTATTGTAAGGTGGTAAAGCAGGACTCAAACCATTGTCATACATGGCTTTATCACTGTCTGCCCAAACTGTCTGTGCCGCCGAATCCATTAAAGACTCCTATGTTGAGATAATTAGACCCAATGACAGGTTTTTGTCACTTGAATCTCTACATAGAACTTAAATGCAATTAGCGTGCCTATTTTTTTAGTTGTTATATTTCAGCAAGTTAAGTTAATTGGACTATTGAAATGTCAAGAATATGACTAGTCAACTACAGACTTTTGTATCTCATGCTTGCGCATTTTTTCAACCAAGGTTGTCCTTCTCATACCAAGGCGTTTTGCCGCCCTTGCAACCACCCAACCACAGTCTTCCAGTGCCTGATTGATATACATTTTTTCAACCTCAACTAAATAATTTTTAAGATCAAAACCATCATCAGGTATTGGTCTTAAAACCTTTTTGCCAGAGTTCGCCTGATTCTGTTCAGCCAGATCAGGAACAACGGTTTGGCTCAAGCCATCATCATATTTGTACTTGGCTGGTAAATCGAGTAAATCAACAATCCCTTCCGGAAATAAAATTGACATCCGTTCAGTTAAATTAGCTAATTCTCTAACATTACCTGGCCAGTCATGACGTGTTAACGAAACCATAGCATTCGGTGTAAAACGCACACCGTTCATACCTGCATCCTGTAGGCGCTTAGTAAAATTGTTCATCAATAAGGGCACATCCTCTGCCCTATCCTTCAACGGTGGCATTTCGATTGGGAATACATTTAAACGATAATAAAGATCTTCTCGGAACTTACCCTCAGCCACCGCCTCATCCAAATCTCTATGTGTCGCAGCAATAATTCGAACATCAGCTTCAATATGCGACATACTGCCAACCCGCTCAAACACCCTCTCCTGTAATACGCGCAGCAACTTTACCTGCATCGGCATCGGCATATCACCAATTTCATCTAAAAAGATAGTACCGCCCTTGGCTAACTCAAAACGCCCTTGTCGGGTCGTTATAGCCCCTGTAAAGGCACCTTTTTCATGGCCAAAGAGCTCTGACTCTAACAATTCAGCAGGTATCGCCCCGCAGTTTATAGGTACAAATGCTGCATCCGCCCTATTCGACTGACGATGTAAGTTTTGCGCTACGACCTCTTTACCTGTACCAGACTCACCTAAAATCAAAACATTGGCATCGGTCTTAGCCACCTGGCTAATTAGTTTCCGAATCTCACCCATAGCAGGGCTATTACCAACAAGGTTCTTAAGCGCTGCAGACTTGGGTTCATCATCAAAAGCATGGTTATTACTATGGCAGAGCTGACAAAGATGGATGATATTAAGCCACTGCTGATGATTAGAACCACTATCAAGGGTAGCAACTAGCTGTCGAGTCGCCTGCTCAGAAAGCGCATCAACATCATGACTAGCATCTGCATAGACAATAATGGGGACTGTTTGTTTCCAATCACTGACCTTAGAAACTATTTCTGCAACGCTATTTGATACCTGACTGGCATCAATCACTACAGCCAGCACTTCATCTGCATCAACATCATTGTGCCAATTACCTGAAGTTAAACGTGTGCAACGCTCACCGACAAAGGATAAAACCATCTCTAGCGGATGATTATCATGCTGTTTGTCATCAATAATTACGATTCGCATGGACTGCCACATGTACTGTCTCCGTTTATTATTTATGCGATCCAGTCCTATTCTATGCAAAACTCACGACGAATCAAGACTAAGTGTCAATTTATTGTCAACAAATGTCAATTATTGATTGTCGCATTAAATTATGTGACAAAAAAATGCCGACAAAAGAACATAAACTAATAACGAATTAATTGCTTCAGATAATATACGGTAAAAAGATTGAAGGGCTGTAACCACAGCCATTTTCCCTTGGCATTGTTACTTGGCGATCACATTCTATTGGCCAGTAATGTTTGTACTTTTTGAATCAACTCTTGGCTGGTAAATGGTTTTTTTAACAAGTTATCATATAAATAATCATTGCTTTCACTTAAACCACGAATATCAGCAAAGCCACTGCAGAGTTGGATCTTAATGTTTGGATACTTTTTATTGACAACTTGTGCAAGTTCATTGCCATTCATGTCAGGCATGATGACATCACTGATGAGTAATTCAATATCTTCATTTTCAAGAATTAACAAAGCTTCGGTGGTATTTGATGCCTCAAATACATCATAACCGTGTGAGGTAAGTATTATATGTGACAATTCTCTTATTGCAGATTCATCGTCAATGATAAGAATTTTCCCAGAGCCTTGATGCAGTATAGTCGCCTCAAGTCCCTCGTCGACACTTTTCTCATTGTGCTTCGATTGTTTATCATATCGAGGTATATAGATAGAAAAGGCCGTACCGTGGCCTAACTCTGAATAAACTCGGATTGTTCCATCTGACTTTTCAACAAAATTATAAACCTGACTTAAACCCAGCCCCGTGCCTTTTTTCTTTTTGGTCGTATAAAATGGTTCAAAAATATTTGCTATGACGTCTTTGGTCATACCGATGCCAGTATCTGATATTAACAGTTTTACATAACTGCCTGGTTTGATATTTAATACTTGCGCATCTATCGAATCCAGATTCGCATTGGATGTTTGAATGGTTAGTTTCCCGCCCTCAGGCATGGCATGTAAGGCGTTAATACTCATATTCAGTATGACATCCTCTAAACCGCCTTCATCAACGCAAACAGACCATAGCTCCTCATCTATCTTTATATCGAGTGTGACATTTGCAGTTAAGATCTTACTTAACATATTTTCATTTTCATTCAAGATATCATTAATAACAAAGACTTTGTTCGAGTTCGAACGTTTACTTGAATAAGATAATAAGCTACTTGTCAGATCGCGACTGCGTTCACCGGCATGTTTAATTTGTGCAACATATTTTAAGAGATCAGGGTAGTGTTGGCATTTACCCTCGAGTATTTCGGTGTAACCCAGCACCACACCAATCATATTGTTGTAATCATGTGCAATGCCACCTATAAGCTTGCCTATGGCGTCCATCTTTAAGCTACGTCGAAGCTGCTCCTCTTGTTCCTTATATAGCGTGATATCTAGACAGGATCCTATAAACCACCGTTCGCCTTGAACCTTAGAAGTGAACTCAACAACAGAAAGACGCATTGGAAAATGCTCGCCATTTTTTCTTTGTGCGGTAACATCCCTACCGATGCCTATAATATGATTTATGCCAGTAGTGACATGATTTTTAAGATAGCCATCATGTTTGCTGCTATCTGGTTCCGGCATCAGTATATTTACATTCTGACCTATTGCTTCATCTGTGCTATAACCAAATATAGTTTCAGCGCTCTTATTAAAGGAAATTATTCTTCCTTTGTCGTTAATCGTAATTACACCATCAACCATACCATCGAGAATATTATGTAAATCATTTTCATTAAGTAAAAACCTCTCTGGCATAGAATAATACTCCTGATACTATCATCGTTCTATTTTGCTACATTAATTAACCACATAAATTATGTGGGTATATACCTTACTCTAGACAAAAAACATATAAAAGTCCAAAAGCGATTGAGGGATTATAGGTTGTTATTACAATTTCACTGCACTTACAGTATATCGAGGCGATTCTGTCTAATTATTTCACGTTAATAATTTATTGATTGAGCAATCACTGTTAAATTTATGCAAGTACTTCTGCTAATCCTTTCTTTCTGACAATATCTGTATACAACCGACATAACCAAGCCGGTTAATGATTGATGTCTTGATATTCATAACGGCAATGAAATTGCCGAAAAGTTGCCATAGCGGCAAATACTTGCCTCTGTGTTGCACCTCGTATCTTATTGTTTTTATTGTATTTTTATCGCCTTAGTGAATTTTAAATAAAATATTAAAGTAATCGATCCAGTGGACGAAACAGTAATTGAAAACAAAAACAAAGGTCACCAAGCCTTGCTGGAAACCTTGTAAGCGTCCAGACCCTAACTTTTCGCATCATAGGTACAGAATAGGAGTACAGAACAATGGGTAACGTAATTCAAACCAATGTGTCTTCATTGAATTCACAGAGAAACTTATATAGAACCAATATTAGTCTTAACGAAACATTTCAACGACTTTCATCTGGTTTTCGTATTAACAGTGCAAAGGATGATGCAGCGGGACTGCAAATCTCGAACCAGTTAACATCACAGATAAATGGACTCACCGTGGGCATACGTAATGCTAACGATGGTTTATCGGTGGCTCAGACTGGTGAAGGTGCACAGCAAGAGATTACTAACATCTTGCAACGTATGAGAGAGCTAGCATTGACTGCCGCAAACGGTACTACTGCTGACTCGGGTCCAGAGAAAACGGCTTTGGATGCAGAATTCCAACAGCTGATCTTAGAGATCACTCGAATCGCAACAACAACCTCATTTGGTGGAACTAATTTGCTTGATGGTACCTTTGGTACTACAACTCTGCAGGTAGGCTCAAATGCTGGCGAAACCATTGATATTACTATGGTTGACGCAAGTGGCCTTGGTACGATTACTGCCGGTTCTATTACTACGGTTGCTACTGCAAATTCTGTATTGACGATAATTGATACAGATATAACAACCATTGATACCAACCGAGCACAATTGGGTGCGGTTCAAAATCGACTTACATCAACTATCTCTAACCTTTCTAACATTATTGAGAATGCTTCAGCATCTCGTTCAAGGTTACGTGATGCAGACTATGCGCTTGAAACATCAAACTTGGCAAAGAACCAGGTACTTCAACAAGCTGGTCTGTCAGTCTTGTCACAGGCCAATGCATCCGCTCAAGGTGTGTTGTCTTTACTTCAAGGATAATTAATCAGGGATAGTAGTACAGCGTTAGCTAAAGCAAGCAGTTAACCATAAGGAAGTGTTAAATGTCTAAGGAAGGATATAAAAATGGGGAGTCGGGATTAGGGCCTGACTCCCCATAAATTTGAAAGGTCCATCAATTATTAAAGCTCTCAGTACTTTAATCATTGTAAAGCGGACACTTTCAGCTTCTTGCAAGCAACGAATAGACAGTGGAGATCTATCATGGGTATGTCAAGAATCTGACCATCTGCACTATTCAATGGAATATATAGCAATGCCCGTGCCAACTTTTACTCAATGAGGTAATTAATTTAAATAATAGAATGAGACAATAATAATAATAAGTAATCTTATTTAATTAGTGTATAAATTATTTTTCATTTAAATATTCAATAAATTCAATCCTTTAGCTGTTATTTGTACAAATAACGGCCAATTCTGCTGTTTTTTTTTTAATTTTTGTTAAAGTTTACTCAGACGACACCGATAACATCCTTGAAGCCAATATATTGTTCTCAGCAGTATACTTGGTCACATAGCCGTCAAATATTAGTCTCTCAGCTATAATTTGGTGGTACATTAAAGATTCGCAGCTATTGCAAGCATAACGAATCAAACTCTAAGACGCTTTGTAAGTGCATGATTTTATTATAAAAGTCCGCACATCAAAGGCAGGAGATCTATCATGGGTAACGTAGCACAAACCAATGTGGCATCCTTGAATGCCCAACGTAACTTGTTCAAAACGAACAATGCTTTAAGTACAACATTTCAAAGACTATCTTCCGGTTTTCGTATTAATAGTGCGAAAGACGATGCAGCTGGCCTAGTAATTTCAAATCAGTTAAGCGCACAGATCGTGTCACTAAACGTTGCAGTACGTAACGCGAACGACGGTATTTCTGTTGCTCAGACTGCTGAAGGTGCATTACAAGAGGTTACAAACCTGTTGTTACGTGGTCGTGAAATTGCAATGTCTGCAGCTTCTGGTCAAAACAGTACAGACGCACGTACAGCTCTAAACGCAGAGTACACAGCAATCGGTGCAGAAATAACAAGAATCTCGTCTGATACCGAGTTTGGTGGTCAAGCGCTATTATCATCTGCTGTTACTTTTGCTATCCAAGTAGGTTCAGACAGTGGTGACACTATCGACGTTACAACTGTTGACGTAGGTGCAGTTGGTACAGCCGTAACTGGTGGAGCTCTAGATACAGCGGCTAACGCTAGTACTGCATTGGGTGTTCTCGATACTCAGTTAGCAGCAGTAGATACAGCTCGTGGTAACTTAGGTGCTCAGCAGAACCGACTAACTTCTACAATTTCTAACTTACAGAATGTAGTTGAAAACGTTTCGGCTTCTCGTTCACGAATCAGAGATACTGACTTTGCAGCTGAAACTGCAAACTTAGCTAAAAATCAGATTCTACAACAGGCTGGTCTATCAATACTTGCTCAGGCGAATGCTTCTAATCAAAGCATCTTGTCATTACTACAGTAAGTCAATAGATACTAGAGGTTCAAAGGTGGTTACCACCTTTGAACTTTTAGCCATTCAATCTTGATTAAAATAGTAAGGCAAACATATGTCAACTGATATAAACAACGTAACAGTACAGGGCTTGAATAGGCCTCAGTTGCGTCAGTTGCCAGAAACGACTGGACGCGAGCCTATTGAGTCTACATCAGAGTTGAAAACGGACAATATTGTCCGGGTTGATTTTGAACAACGGCAAGCTGTTGCCTCATTAACAGAGCAACAGAAATCAAGCCAGGAAAGCACTGAACGTGTTGAACAGACAGATTCTGTTAAGCAATCTATTCAAAAACTCAGTGATTCATCACAGCTGATCACTCGTAAGCTTGAATTTCATATTGATGATGCTTCAGGCAAAACAGTGATAACCGTTAAGGATTCTTCGACCAAAGAGGTCATCAGACAGATTCCATCGGAGCAGGTGTTGGAAATTTCAGCTCGATTTGAACAGGCACAGCAAGATAAAAATTCCGATCCAAGTTCGGAAGCTCAAGGGATACTTTTTACTAGTACTACCTAGGTTTAAACTTTATCTGCTGATTGGTATAAGTTTTGCAGTATTTTACTGCGACAGGTACATCGTTATATACTTGATGTCACAGGTAGGGTATCTGTCTGCCAGTAAGAAAGAACTCAGGAGCGTTCAATGGGACTAATAACTTCAGCAGGTGTCGGCTCGGGAATTGATGTAGAAACAATTATCGGTGCTATTTTAGATGCCGAACGCTCGCCCAAAGAAGCTAGCTTACGACGAAATGAACTACGTGTAGATTCAACGCTATCAGCATTAGGTCAGCTATCCTCTGCTCTTGACACCCTTAACGAAGCACTTAACAACCTTAATTCACTTGACGACTTTCAACTTCGCAGCGCAATAAGCTCTGACGAAGACATTCTGTCAGCAACAACTAATTCAGAAACCTCAATTGGCAATTTCAGCATTGAGGTTAATAATTTAGCCCGTGGTAGCAGAGTAGAAACAACGGGCGGAACCTTTACTGATGTAACTGACACAGTAGGGTCAGGCACCCTCACCTTCACCGCAGGTGCAGACACCTTCGATGTAACAGTAGGTGCGGCAGACAGTTTAGAAACCATTAGAGATAACATTAACGCAAATGCCGATAATTTTGGCGTTAACGCGAATATTATTAACGGTGCTACTGGACCGATATTAGTTTACACATCAACAATAACCGGCGACACCAACACTTTAGACGTAACAAATTCAAATGCTAGCCTAGACAGTATCTCTACAACTGGCATGACAACCACTCAAACAGCGCTCAGTGCGAATGCAACAATTGATGGAATTGCCGTATCAAGCGAAACCAATACTTTTGAAAATATCATCCAGGACTTAACCTTTACAGTTAAACAAGAAACTGAAGTGGCCACTCCCGTCACGCTGGCAGTAAGTATTGATAAAGAAGGCATTAAAGAAGCTATTAACACTTTTGTTGATGCAATCAACGAATTCCAATCCATTTCGCAACGCCTAGGGCAATCATCAGAGGATAGCGCTGGCCAATTAGCCGGCGATGTGACACTTCGACTATTGTCTCAACAGGTTGTCACTACCCTTCAGGATGCGGTAACCGGTCTAAGTGGTAATTTTACAACCCTTAATTCATTAGGCATATCATTTGATGAGTTTGGACAAATACAAGTTGATGATGACACCTTAGATAGCGTAGTTAATAGTAATTTTGACAGTATTGGTGATATATTTGCTTCTACTGATGGGGTTTCAATTAAACTTCAGAACCTGGTCGATAATTATATTGGTTCCGGAAGCATTATTGATATCCGAGAAACCAGTCTCAATAACCAAAAGCGTCAGTTAGAAACTGATCGATTAAACTTTGACTATCGTATGGGCCAGTTAGAGACCCAACTTCGAAGTAAGTTTGGCGCCATGGATACATTGGTAGCGCAGTTTAATAATACTGGCAGCTTTCTAACACAACAGTTGTCTAACATATCTGGCGGCTGGGGCGGCGAGAGTTAATTAAGAGGATAATAGAATGAGTGTTAGAGGCGCAGCAGCCTATAAAAAAGTCGGAAATCAGAGTGCAGCAGAATTTGCTAGCCCACACCGACTGATCCAAATGCTTTTGGATGGAGCTCTAGAGAAAATGACCGTAGCCAAAGGGCTTATGAAGCGTGGTGATATTCAAGGCAAAGGTGAAAACATAAGCTGGGCTATTCGCATTATCGGTGGCCTACAAGCCAGTCTTGATGAAGACAAAGGCGGTGAAATAGCTGAAACTCTAGGCTCCTTATACAACTTTGTAGTTGGTCATCTGACAACTGCTAACGCCAATAATGATCCAAAGTTGATTGACGAAGCCATCGAAGTCATCCGTAACATCAAGGAAGGTTGGGATGGAATTAGCGATGAGGCGGAAAAGATTAACCAAAAACAAATGCAGCAAACTAAGCCAACCGAGTGAAGCCGGCGATGCAACAACAAATTAATGACCTGCTTCAGCAATCACAGTTGATCGCTAAAGAAGTACGTTGTAATAATTGGGATACTGTGCAGGTCCTTGCTGAACAGAGACAAAAGTCACTAGAACAGTTCTTCAGCCAAAAAATCTCATCTGAAATTGCCCCGCAGGTAGTTAAAATGACCAATGAAATACTCGCTATGGATAAGTTATTAGTGAATTTTATCGAGAATGAAAAAACCACAACATTTAAATCTTTTTCAGAACTTAAACACCAAAACAAAGCCAATAAAAGTTACCAGTCAGTCGCTTTAATGTCATAAAGTATCTTACCATGACCAATCAATACCATTTTAGAACAGCCAGTGAAAGTGACCTTCCACTGCTATTAAAATGGACCCTGGCGTTAATGAAACACGAAGCCATGGGTGATGATATTGAGCTTCCCTTACATGATAATATCGAAGAATTACTCAATGAATGGCTTCTGGCCCTGTTGAGTAACGACAGCGCCCTGTTCATTATTGCTGATGATGCTGATAGCGGGGTTTCTAAGGGGTGTATTCTAGGGATTATTCAACTGGCTCCAAACTCATTTGTCGTTCATCCAAGCAATGGCTTGATACAAATGATTTGGGTAGAACCGGAAACGAGACGCACTGGACTCGCAGCTGAATTACTCACGCATATGGAACAAACATTTAAAAATCTAAACATCCCCTATTGTGAAATTAACTACAGTATTAATAATCTGGAGGCCGAGTCTTTTTGGCAGTCTAAGGGTTATCAGCCAGTATCTCAAAACTGTAGAAAATTCTTATAAATCAAATAAAATCAATTAGTTGCCAATCATAATTAAAGTTTATTGTTATAAGAAGTTAAACAATGATAAGTTCTGAACTCGCACAAAACTTGCCTGAGCTGCTTCTAGGCTAATCTTCCTAATGTTCAAATCTGTTATGGCTTCGGCCATATCCAAATCTCTTACTTTAGAAAGTGTAATTTTGCTGGTTAAGATGAAGTCCGTATTAATTAACTCTTGATTTTGAGCAACATTTAAACGGGTACCAACCTCAGCGTGAACAGAACCAATACTCTGCATGGACTGGTCAAGATCAACCAAGGCATTTTGCAGTTGGTTATTCATATATGCAGCATCAGATTCTGAGGCCACATTGGTTTGTAACGCTGAAATAGCTTGTTGAATAGTGGTAAATAGATCTTGTCTACTACTCGGAGTAACTGAAAAGCTATCGCCAATTGCAGGTGTGCCACTTAGATTAATGGTCATACCATTAAAACTAATATCACCACCAGGACTATAGGGTGCATTAACAATAACTGGAGCTCCGCCAGAATCGGTTACATTAACACCGAGCGCACCGGCACCTAAATCGATCACATCAACACTGTAAGTATCCTGAATATAGGCCGTTCTATTAACAACCGAACCAGCATTGATGATTCCTGAGCCGGTATTAGTATTTGTGGCAGAGGTGACAAAATCACCATTGCCATTTTTAATATTTTGAAATACTCGATAACCTGAATCATTCATTGATACTCGAGTACTTGTGCTTATCTGAGCTTCTCTTACGCCCTGGTCACCATTGTAAACATAGTTACCAGATGCATCCTGTGTAAATGGCGTGACATTAATCTTATGCCCGCCAAACATATAGTCTCCAGAAGAATTTTTAAAGTTAGCTAAACCAACTACCTGGCCTAAAAGTTCGCTCATTTCAACAGCTAGAGAGTTCCGTTCAACATCACCATAGGTAGCATTACCACCGGATAGGATCAGTTCTCTTACACGTTGTAAGGTCTCTGTTACCTTTTGTAATGATGACTCCTCCATACTTAGATTAGCCGTTGCATACTGAGCATTATCGTTATAACGCTCGGTTAAGGCGATTTCCTGCTCTAAATTAATAATTGAAATAGTCGCAATGGGATCATCAGAGGGTTTAGTAACATTTAACCCCGTCGATATCTTCTCTTGAGTTGTGTTTAAAGCACTCTGTTGATCAAGAATACTGTTAAGACCTGATTGATAGAATTGGTTAGTAGAAATTCTCATAATTTACCTATCTCACTGATGCTATCAGGGTGTCAAAAATTAAATTGGAAGTAGAAATTATTTGAGCAGCTGCTTGATACGATTGTTGATATTTGATCAATTTTGCGGCTTCTTCATCCAAGTTCACTCCAGAGACCTGCTGTACTTTAGCTTCATTTTGTCTTAATAAACTCTGTGCCGCTCCCCTACTTATTTTATTTTCATTGGTTCTAGTGCCCACTTCTGATACTAACAACCCATATGATTCTTGTAAGGTAGATGAACCATTGTTTAAAATATTTTGAGTTTGTATGTTTGCCATGGCTAAGGCATTTCTATTATCACCTCTACCGGAGGTATTGTATGCAACACTGAATTCATCACCGGTACTCGCAGCACCACCAATAGTTATCTCATACCCAAGACTTAGACCTGCCTGAGCAAGGACATCATTAGTTTGATTGGGGTTAAAGGCTGTTCCAGCGACTATCACTGCATTGGTTGTATCATTAACAACGTCATAGGTATTCGGTCCAGTAAAGACGATTCTAACTGGCGGATTCAGGTTTCCGGCAATAGAAAATGAAGCGTTACTGGTATCAGTGACTTGAACGTCGGTAACTTCTGCAGTACCTGTATTAGCTAAACTTGAGCTTGCAGATACTGGAAAACCTGCTGCTATTTGAGTTAAGTCTGTCAATTCTCTGCCTAAAACATTAACTGAAGCCCGTGTAGGCACTAACAAATAACTATCATTATCAGCCAATGCACCTGAGTTTATGTTTACCGTAAAGCCTAGGCTAGCATTAGTGTAACTGGATGGAATGCCTGGATTAATAAAACTATCAACCACCGTTCCATCCGAGTCATTAACCAGTGTAAAGGTGTTGGTTCCTGCGGAGTAACTTAGCTTGTAATCTAGTGTATCTACTTGGTTTACATCATCAATTGTCAAAGTGACAGCAGCATTACCTAGGTTATTTGAACTGGCAATCACCCTATTTTGTTCGGCTATTGCAGTATTTATATCAGTGAAGAAATTACCACCAATTAAGCCATTTAAATCAACACCTAAATTGTGTTGTTCATTAATGGTTGAGGCCAAACCCATGGCCACTAGACCAAGACGATTGATAGCCGGGTTTAGCAATTCATTGCGATAGGCATTTAATCCACCGATCTTGCCCCCTACTAAATCATCAGTTACGGGAACAGCGACACCCGCTGTGACTAGTTCTAGCCTAAGATTTAATGGATCTTCTGGATTCTTGGAAGCCCTAAGTTCATTAGCGTTAATACCAATGACCAGTGACTGACCATTGCCTACAAATACATTGGTTGCACCATCTTTTTGTTCAACAATGGATACTTTAATTAGAGAGCTCAACTCATTTAATAGTTGATCTCTCTGATCAAGCAAATCATTGGGCATAGAGCCATCAGCCCCTTTACCTATAGCAGTCACTATGTCTTGATTTAAATCGGCTATAGCGTTGCCCAGTACAGTTACCTGTCCAGCGACCGCTTCAAATTCATTATTAATACTTATTCTCTGTGCATTCAATTGATCATCAAGAATTTTAAATCGATCGATTAACAGGTCGGCATTACTAAATACTGCCTGTCGAGTTGCTGTTGAGGCAGGATCGTCAGCGACTGCCTGAACTGCATCAAAAAAGCCTTGAATTGCTGGAGATAAACCTGTCGTTGGATCCGCAACGATTCGATCCACTCTATCCGCCTGATTAATATAGGTATCCAGACTATGGAAATTGGCTATATTACTGCGTAAATCTAACAGGGCAAGATCATCAAATATACGCGTTACATTGCCCGTTATAACCCCGGTACCAATATAATTTCCACCTAGGAAGTCTGGTTGGTTGGCAGTAAAGTCTAGGGTTTGTCTGCTGTATCCTTCAGTGTTCACATTGGCAATATTATGAGAAGTAGTACTAATCGCAGCCTGTGAACTTAATAGCCCTGATATACCAATTTGTAAGAAATTTCCTGTCATAATTATTACCTTATTCCAACGCTAAAGCCTTCAGCTTCAGTTATCGCTGAACTCAGAGTCTCTGAATGATAAATTTGATTAATTTTTTTAGCGTAATCGGGATCCGTTGCATAACCGGCTGACTGAAGTTGCTGTAAATAGTCAGTTGCTTTACTGCTGACTTTAACTGCTTCATGATAACGTGGGTTAGTGGCTATAAAATCAACATAGTCTTTGAATGACTCAGCATGATTATCATAGGCTCTAAAATTAGCCTTTTGTTGCTGTAAACGACCTGATTCAAACTCTAATGTAGTGACAT
>Ga0316202_10000782_pt1 | contig 30079 bp, 19 predicted proteins | sample 3monrhotite_MG_FD_204934 | JGI IMG/M metagenome (GOLD analysis project Ga0316202, IMG submission 204934) | Microbial mat bacterial communities from mineral coupon in-situ incubated in ocean water Damariscotta River, Maine, United States -... | ecosystem: Environmental > Aquatic > Marine >...
TTAAGTAAGCGACGAAACTTAGCAGTTCGCCACAATGATAATAAATAAATGACACTAACAGTTAGGTTATCAGGTGATTTTTTTTCTTTTTTATGTGCCGCTTTAGCTTTATGATCTAAATAGCGCCCAAGCGGTGTACCAATTATAGGTAGGTTTTTAATCCAATGACCAATATTACCCGACGATTGCCCTAAATAAAGCAATTCTGTTGTTTGTTCACTACTAAGTTTTGCAAATAAATCAGCGGTTAATGTTGACTTTCCTGAGCCATCACAACCAATTACCGCAATGACCTTAGGAAGAATTTCGTGCCCTTTTGATTGAGCAATAGTTTTTTTTGATGACAACTTTTGAGAAAATAAACTCACACTAACCACCTAATTTATAATAAGAAAAATTTTAAAGTGCATGAATATATTCCTTAACAATTACTATTGGTATTGCCGAGTATAAGTTAACAATCGCTGTTTAATATCTTCAGGTATTACAAACGTATCAGCATAATAATCTTGCGATTTTTCAATTTTTTTTGCAATTAAGGTGTCATGCATACTCCCCATCAAACCATTAATAGTGCTGAGATACTCCGAAATACTATTGTGATATGTTGAAGGAAATAGTATTTTCAAATTATCATATAAGGCAACCTGCCTACTGATCACTTTTCTCATTTCATGAAATTGCTTACTGGTTATTTCTACTTTTTCTATATGTGCCCGTAAAAAGTTTATCTCTTGATAGATATATTGCTGAAATGATTCCGGCTTACTCGCGATAAAACCATGAACTTCTCTAACAATAAAACCGTAGCAAAATTTAGATAATAATAAACGCAATAAAAAACTTAACCATTTGACCCCCGCAGTTTGATCATTTTTCAATGCATCTTGTAATTTTCCCATCAAAATAGTCATACGATGAAAAATAAAAGGGTAACGATGATTTTTATCAAAACAAATGTATGCAAAACGCAAATGCTTAAATTTAGCACGGATATATTTATAATTTAACTGTGCATCCACACTAAAACTATCCTGCCTAGATAGTTGAATAATCATCGTCATTAAATCTTCTCGGACAACTCCCTGTTGCCATATTTGCAGGCAAATAGCATAACAGAGGTTTAATTGTTCCGTACTGTAATCAAGATGAATATGCTGTGGAAGTGATGCTTCAGGATAACAATCATCATGAACTAATACCGCAGCAAACAAATCTCTGCATTGTGTTTCAGAAAAAAGAGTATTGTGTGGCTTTTTTATCTTGCTAGAAGCACTCGGTGAAAAATTCAACGTTTTAAAATATCCTAAAACAATAATACGGTAATAAATAAAACATAGTACGGTAATTTTTAATACCCGTAAATGTTGCCGAACTAACTAATTTAAAACTAAAAATAGCAACCAACTAAAGACACATCTAATGTTTACATAAAATTCTTCTTTATTTGCTATCACCATGTTTATTAGCCCGTAATTTACTGATATCGTTATGCTCAATATACCTTCCTACTACAGTAAACTAGTTTCAGGTAAAATTAGGTATATTTTAAAACCGTATAGACGTATTTAACTTTTTTGGAATTTTTATGACCACATCAAAACCTGCAATGGCACCTTTAATCGCAATTATTGGCTGTGATGGTTCTGGAAAATCAACGGTTAGTGAGCAAACGCTTGCATGGGTAAACCATTATGGCCCAGCTGCTACCGCACATTTAGGTAAGCAAGCAGGTAATGTCGGTCGAAAATTAGCAAACTTACCCTTAATAGGCAAATATATTGGACACCTCATCAATCGTAAAACTGTTGCCGTGCATAAATCACATGATAAAAATAAAACGCCAGGAATGTTACCTGCATTAATTATGTACGCATTTACTATACGACGCTTAATGCGTTTTCGTCGAATGCTAGCGTTAAGAAAGCAAGGCTTTATTATTATTACCGATCGTTTTCCTCAGCTTGACTATCCAAATGCTTATGATGGTCCATCATTATCAGTTAATGCCCAAGGAAACTTTGTCGTACGTTGGTTAGCAAAACGAGAACAAGCTGCGTTTGAGTGGATGACTCAATATAAACCTGATTTAGTCATTAGATTACATGTTGATATTGATACAGCCTGTGCTCGCAAGCCTGATCATGTTAGAGAAGCATTACAAAAAAAAGTTGAAATAACACCATTACTTACCTTTAATGGTGCCGCTATAGTTGAAGTAAATAGTGTCCAACCTTTGGCGCAAGTATTAACAGAAACACAAGTTGCCGTTAGTAATACATTAACGGCCTGTGGTTATCAAAAACTTAAGTCTTAGTTAAGTTTAATGCGTTATAATTGCATTACTAATTACGTACACCGCGATCAGATGAGCAAGAGAAATCAATCATGAAGATAAGTAACACTGCCAGTATGAGTATTTTTTTATTATTATTCACGTCTTCTGCTCATGCTATTAGTCACAATACTTGGGAAGATATTAGTAACTATAGTGTTAGTACGTTATCAGCAACCGCATTATTTTTGCCTATTTCACGTAACGATTGGCAAGGATTTCGTCAAGCAGCTTATAGTATTGGTGCGGCTGAAGGCATGGCTTTTTTAGGTAAACAAGCCATCACTGAACAACGTCCAGATCACAGTGGCAATGATAGTTTTCCCTCTGGACACACTTCAAATGCATTTGCTTCAGCAACGACAATTTATCGACGTTATGGTTGGAAAATTGGCGCCCCAGCTTATGTATTGGCAACACTAACAGGGATTGGTAGAGTAAAATCAAACAAACATCATTGGTACGATGTCGTCGTTGGCGCGGCAATTGGTAGTGCCAGCGGTTGGTATTTTACCGATGCTTTTAATAACAAAGTGCAATTAATTCCTTGGGCAGATACTAAAAGCGTTGGTTTAACCGTTTCCATGCGCTGGTAACAAAAATCTCTATTCCAAAGTGTTTTATCTACTATTTATCGGTTAAAGAATCAACTTGCCAACCTCCACCAAGTGCTTTAATTAAATTAATACTCGCCACAAGTTGACGCCCTAAAATAGATAGCGCTCCTCTATCATTATTAAGTGCGAAAGCTTGCTCTATAATGATCGACTGGTAATCAATAACTCCAGCCTCATATTGATTTTTATATATTTCAACTGTTTCATGACTCGCCTTTGCTGCTTCATTTTGTGATATTGCCGCTTGGCTAAGAATACGTAGCATTGCTAAATTATCTTCTACCTCACGAAAACCGTTCAGTACTGTTTGTTTATAATTAGCAACTTCTTCTTCGTAAGCTGCTTCGGCTTTAGTAAGAATAGCCGTGGTAGCCCCCGCAGTATAAATAGGAAATGATAAATCAGCACCACCTAAAAGTCCCTTACGAATGCTTACTCCCGCAAAAAAGTCTAACGCCGGGTAAGCGGCGGCGGCGGCAACACCAATTTTAGCACTGGCTGCTGCCATTCGTCTTTCGGCAGCAATAATATCTGGGCGGAGTACTAATAAATTAGCGGGTAAATCATCAGGTATAATGGGCATTGTTAAATTATTCGTTATGGCTTTAATAGAAAAATCGACTGGCGCTTTCCCCATTAACAATGCTATGGCATGCTCTAATTGTGCGCGACTCACTTCAACATTGTGCATTTGCACTTTTGTACTACTTAACTGCGCTTGCGCTTGCGCTACCTCTGCACGACCTACAACTCCCATTGCATATTTATTACGCGTAATTTGTAATGATTTTTTATAGGATGTTAAGGTTGTTTGCAGCAAAGCAATATCAGCATCTTTAACACGTAATAAAAAATAATTTTGGGCTAATTGTGTTTGCAGTGATAATTTTGCTGCTGCAAAATCAGCAATACTTGCTTGTGCTGCAGCACCACTAGCTTCAACTTCACGTTGAATACGTCCCCACAAATCAATTTCCCAATTCATTAGCAGACCAAGATCATTGCGACCTCCAACCATTACATTTGGCAACTGTTGAGCTTTAGTTACATCAGCAATCGCTCTCGCCTGCTTTTCACGAGCAGAAATTGCCTGTAATGCATAATTATTAACTTCAACTTGCACTAGCAAAGTATTAAGCAACTCATCCCCATATACTCTCCACCAATCTTTAGCGAGGTAAGCTGTATTTCTCGAATTATTTTTTACTTGAGTATCAGCCTGTTTTTCTGTTTCTTTATAATGACTTGGAATTTCCATATTTGGACGAACATAATCAGGGCCCACACTACTACAGGCATTGTTGAGTAGTAGGAAGACTATCAATGAAAGTGTTCGCAGAGCATAACTTTTATCATTAGTATGATTATTAAAGATATTAATACTACTCATCGTATTGAGTTCTCCAGCAAAGTATTGGCTGACTTAGTTTGTTGAGTAGGTTGACGTAAACCGCGTAACCAAGTGCTAAATCGATCAAGGTAAATATAAACCACAGGAGTGGTATAAAGAGTGAGCAATTGACTCATAATTAAGCCCCCACCAATAGCTATTCCTAAAGGCTGCCTCATTTCTGCGCCATCTCCTTGTCCTAAAGCTAATGGGATAGCTGCCAGCAAAGCGGCTAATGAGGTCATCAAAATAGGTCGAAAACGCAATAAACACGCTTCAAAAATAGCTTCTTTCGGCGAAATATTACGTGTTCTCTGGCTGGCAAGTGCAAAATCTATCATCATTATGGCATTTTTCATGACAATTCCCACCAACATAAAAATACCAATCATGGCGATAACATTAAAATCGCTATTAAACAGCATTAATGCCAGCAAAGCACCAACCCCAGCGGAAGGCAATGTTGATAAAATAGTTAAGGGATGAATTAAACTTTCATACAACACCCCTAAAACAATATACAACGTTAAAAAAGCAGAAAGTAATAAAATAGGCTGTTGTTTTAACATTTTTTTAAACGCTTTTGCCGAACCTTGATAACTTCCACGCACGCTAGTAGGTACAGCAAGATTGTGCATTGCGCTATTGATTGCTTGTGTAGCTTCAGATAACGAAACACCCTCAGCACGATTAAATGAAATGGTGGTTGCTGGCAATTGTGCAAAATGGCTAACACTAAGTGCAGTTACCGTTTGCTGATGACTTGCCACCATAGATAAAGGAATAGTGTTACCTTTAGCATTAGTAATATATAACTTGTCTAACGCATCAGGTGACTGTGCATATTCTGGTGCAATACCCATCACTACACGATACTGGTTAAGCGGCTTATAAATTGTTGACACTGAGCGTTGAGAAAATGCATTTTTCAAAATAGTTTCTATTTCTTTAACGGTAATACCAAAACGAGCGGCATTTTCTCGATCAATCGTTATAGTAGTTTGCAGGCCTTTATTTTGCACCGCAGTATCCACATCAATTAGCTCTGGCAATTTTGCTAACGCTTTTCGAATAAGAGGTTCCCATAAACGTAATTGTTGTAAATCATCCGATTGAATAGTGTACTGATATGATGATCGACTACGACGACCACCCATACGAATATCTTGAACTGGTTTTAAAAATAATGATGCACCCGCAACGTTTGCAATTTTTTTTCTTAATCTTGTAACCACCTCTGAGGCATTTTGTTTACGTATCGATAACGGTTTAAGCATAATAAACACATCGCCATTGTTACGTTGCCCTCCTCCGGTAAAACCAACCACATTTTCAACCGCAGGATCATCACCGATTATTTCAAGAAATGTCGTTAATTTTTTTTGCATTTGATTAAATGAAATGCTTTGTTCGCCTTGAATAGAGCCAGTAATTTGTCCTGTATCTTGTTGTGGGAAATACCCTTTAGGAATGACCACATATAAATAAATATTAAGCACAATTGTGGAAAACAACACCAACATAGTAAAACGAGTGTGCTTAAGCACCCAAGTTAAACTTTGCTGATAACCGCGAAGCAAAGCATTAAGACCTCGTTCACTCCATTGATAAATATACCCATATCGACGTTTACTTTGACTATTTTTCAGCAAATGTGCACACATCATGGGTGCGGTAGTTAAAGCTATCACTAACGAAATAAGAATAGCTACCGATAATGTTACGGCAAATTCGCGCACAAATAAGCCAACATAACCTCCCATTAACAACATTGGAATAAAGACCGCGATCAACACTAAGGTCATTGAGAGTACCGTTGAACCGACCTCTTTAGCACCAATCAAGGCTGCCTTCTTGGGTGTTAAGCCATTTTCAATATGACGACTTATATTTTCCAATACCACGATAGTGTCATCAACTACAAAACCAACCACAATGGTTAACGCCATAAGAGATAGATTATCGAGGTTATAATCTAATAAATACATTACCGAAAAAGTTGAGACTAGAGATACTGGTACGGCAACAATAGGTATCAAAGCAGCACGTACATTACGTAAAAATAATAACACAACTAATGTGACCAAAATCACAGCCAATATTAACGTATGACCGGCATCTCGCATTGATGCACGCACTGTTGATGTACGCTCCATCATCACATTTACATTTAATGCAGAAGGAATTGAAGCTTGTAATGAGGGTAAAATTTTACTAATACTATCAACCGTTTTAATTATATTGGCATTAGGTTCACGCCGAATAATCACCAATACTGCCGGTTTACCATTAGCTACCCCTGCATTTCGAATATCTTTAACTGAATCAACAACCTTAGCTACGTCGGAAATTTGCACCGACGTACCCGTGTTATTGTAGCCGACAATAACAGGCAAATAATCGGCTGCTTTATCTGCTTGACCATTGACATTAATTTGCCAATAGCTATCTTTTTTTTCAACGAAACCTTGTGGAATATTAGCATTAGCTCCCCCAATAGCTTTACGGATATTTTCAAATTGAATTCCGTACTTATTAAGAGATTTAGGGTTTAAATCTACCCGTACTGCAGGCAATGAACTGCCACCAATTTCAACTTCACCAACCCCGCTTAGTTGCGATAACTTTTGCGCAATAATAGTTGACGCAACATCATACATTTGTCCGGGAGTCATGGTGTCAGAGGTGAGTCCTAAGATCATTACCGGCGCATCAGCAGGGTTTACTTTGTTATAACGAGGATTAGTAGGCAAGCCATTAGGTAATAAACTTTGAGCAGCATTTAATGCCGCTTGTACATCACGAGCAGCACCGTTAATATCCCGATTAAGATCAAACTGTAAAACAATTTTACTTTTACCTTGTGCGCTCACCGAGGTCATTTCAGTAATACCAGCAATACGCCCAAGAAAATGTTCTAATGGCTTAGTTACTGAAATAGCCATGGTTTCAGGGCTTGCTCCCGGTAAAACAGCACGTACTTTAATGGTAGGAATGTCAACTTTGGGTAATGGCGCAATCGGCAATAAATATAACGCAACCATACCAATTAACATTAAACCAATAGTCAGTAAGGTGGTAGCAACGGGGCGAATAATAAAAGGTGCTGAGAAATTCATCAAAGAACGCCCATACCAACACTCAGAATAAATTTCATAACTGAGCACTTCCTTGATCTAACTCTGAATCTGGTTCATGTTCTGCATTGAAATCAAGCGTTGTTGTTTTTGAGCCAGCTAAACGTTCAAAAACAAGATAGATAACAGGGGTGGTAAATAATGTAAGCATTTGACTTACCAATAAACCGCCGACAAGCGTAATGCCTAACGGATGTCGAAGTTCAGAACCAACTCCCCAACCAAACATTAATGGTAATGCCGCTAACAAGGCCGCCATAGAGGTCATAATAATAGGTCGAAAACGTAATAAGCAGGCTTGATATATTGCTTTTTCTGGCGAAAGTCCCTGCTCTCTTTGTGCATCAATGGCAAAATCGATGATCATTATAGCGTTTTTCATTACAATACCGATCAATAAAATAATACCGATAATCGAGATAACATTGAGCTCATTTCCCGATATCATTAATGCCAGCAGCGCACCAACACCCGCTGAAGGTAAACTTGATAAAATTGTTACCGGATGAATATAGCTTTCGTATAACACCCCTAACACAATATAAACGGTAATTATTGCGGATAAAATCAGTAATAATTGACTCGATAATGAAGCACGAAATGCCAATGCTGACCCCTGAAATTTCAATTGCATGCTTGCTGGTAAATCAAGTTGCTCTTGCGCTTTTTCAACCGCATCAATAGCACTATCAAGAGAGTAACCTTGAGCAAGATTAAATGAAATCGTCGCCGCAGGAAATTGACCTATTCGTGTAATTGATAATGGTGCGATACGCTCCGTAATTTTTACAATAGCAGATAATGGAATTTGTCGAGCTTGACTCTGTTTTTTATTAGTGCCTGAACCTTTATTTTTTACACTCAGATAAATATTATTGAACGCATCAAGACCTTGGCTAAATTGTCCTTCAACTTCAAGGATCACATGCTGCTGATTACTAGAAGTAAACAACGTGCTTACTTGACGCTGACCAAAAGCATTATACAGTGCATTTTCAATGGCTAACGAGGTTATGCCTAAACGACCAGCTAACGCTCTATCTATATCTACATACGCCTGTAAACCTCGCTCTTGTTGATCACTGGTAACATCAACAAATGTAGATTCTTTAGCTAATTGTTGAACTAATTTTGGTACCCAAGTGCGTAAAATATCAGCATCAGCATCTTCTAGTGATAGTTGATATTGAGTTCGACTGATCTGATATTCAACAGTAAGATCTTGCACTGGCTGCATAAATAATTGAATACCACTCACTTGTACTAACTTCACTTTTAATCTTTGTATAACTTCACTAGCACTGGCATCGCGTTGCGATAGCGGCTTTAAGTTAATCATAATACGACCAGAATTCAGTGTAGAATTACTGCTATCAATACCAATAAAAGAAGACAAACTTTTCACCGCAGGGTCGGCTAAAATAACCCGTCCAAGAGCTTGTTGGCGTACTGCCATAGCAGTAAAAGAAATACTTTCTGGCGCTTGCGATATACCTTGAATAGCGGCGGTGTCTTGCACCGGAAAAAAACCTTTCGGAATAATCACATACAAAAATACTGTTAATATTAATGTGCTTAACGCCACCGCTAAAGTGAGATTTTGTCGTGCCAATACTAATTTAAGCGCATCGCCATAACGCGTTGTAATTCGCTCAAACCAGCTATCACGATGATGATATAGCTGTGCTTTAGGCTGCTTAGGTTTATTGCGTAATAAACGTGCACACATCATTGGTGTTAGTGTTAGCGATACTACCGCAGAAATTAATATAGCTACCGATAAGGTAATAGCAAATTCCCGAAATAATCGCCCGATCACATCCCCCATAAATAGCAAAGGGATCAAAACAGCGATCAAAGACACTGTTAATGAAATAATGGTAAAACCAATTTGGCTAGCACCTTTAATAGCCGCCTGCATCGGTGTTTCACCTGCTTCAATATGACGCATAATATTTTCAATCATCACAATGGCATCATCAACGACAAAACCAGTGGCAATAATCAAAGCCATCAGCGTTAAGTTATTAATTGAAAATCCCGCAAGATACATTACTGCAAACGTACCTATAAGCGATAAAGGTACAGCAACACTAGGAATAATTGTTGCCGCAGGATTACGCAAAAACACGAAAATAACCATTACGACTAAAGCAATGGATAGAAACAACTCAAACTTAACATCATCAACTGAAGCGCGAATTGTTTCGGTGCGATCACTTAAAATGCTCACATCTACCGCTTGTGGTAATGAGGCTTTTAATGTCGGTAATAGCTGTTTTATACGATCAACCACTTCAATAACATTCGCATCACCTTGGCGTTGAATATTAACAATTAAGGCTGTTTTTTCATTCGCCCATGCGGCTAGTTGCGAGTTTTCTGCACCATTAATAACGGTTGCCACATCAGCCATACGCACAGCTGAGCCATTACGATAAGCAAGAATGAGTTGATTAAATTCTTCAAGCGACTTTAGCTGTCCATTGGCATTAATAGTTGATGCTTGCCTAAGACCATCAAAGCCACCTTTAGCAAGATTTGAATTGGCATTATTAATGACAACACGTAAATCATCGAGTGAAAGTTGATAAGCGGCAAGTGTATTAGGATTGGCTTGAATACGAATAGCCGGTCGTTGACCACCGCTAATACTCACTAAACCCACACCGGTTAATTGTGCTATTTTAGCGGTTAATCTTGATTCTGCCATTTGTTGTAATTCAGGTAAAGGCAGTGTTTCTGAACTTAACGCCAACGTCATAATGGCAGGATCTGCGGGATTAATTTTACTGTAAATTGGACGTTGAGGTAAATCTTTAGGTAATAAACTAATCGCCCCATTAATGGCAGCCTGTACATCTTGTTCAGCAACATCTAATGCCAAATCAAGCGCAAACTGTAAAGTAATAATAGAAGCACCACCAGAACTGGTTGACGACATTTGCGTTAAACCAGAAATACGACCAAATTGTCGTTCAAGTGGTGCTGTTATCGTAGCAGTTATCACCTGTGGGCTAGCGCCGGGATATAATGTAACCACTTGAATAATTGGGTAATCAAACTTAGGTAAAGCCGATACTGGCAATAAACGATATGCAAATAGCCCAACTAATAAGATAGCGATCATCAATAGCGAAGTTGCGACTGGACGTAAAATAAATACACGAGAAAAAGTCATAGGCGGCTAATTCATCTTAATACATTGAAAAGCATCTACGATTATTAAAACCGTGTGATGATCAGCGCTCATTCGCTGTACCTTTTATGCGGGTTGAATTCTTTACATCACTATTAGTTATTGACTGGCGAACAACAATATTAATTTTTGCTTGATCTCTTAAACTATCTGCTCCTTCCACAACCACAATATCGCCTAATGACAAGCCCTCGGTAACTTCGGTGATCTCTCCTTGGCTTGCACCAAGTTTAATGGGAACCATTTTAACATGATGATCTTTATTCACCTTATATACAAAACTACCCGGTACACCACGCTGCACTGCTGCCGTTGGTATATGCAAAATATTTTTACGTGTTTCAACCGCCATTTTTACGTTAACAAACTGATTGGCAAATAAACGCCCTTCAGGATTATTAAATTGAGCTTTAAGTTTAATGGTGCCAGTACTTGGATCAATTTGATTATCACTTGCCAATAAACGCCCTTGTGCAATTTTATTTTTTAAATCACGATCATAAAGATCTACATGAATGATATTGCCACTAGCTAATAACGTCATTACTTTCGGTAAATTATCTTCTGGAATAGGAAAAATTACCGTAATTGGATCTAATTGAGTGATCGTAACAATACTTTTTCGCGATGATGCTTGAACAATATTTCCGGCATCAACTTGACGAAAACCTAATCGACCATTAATTGGCGCTTTAATTTTTGCATATTTTAATTTCAATTTAGCACTAGCAACGGCGGCTAAATCGGCTTGCACCGCAGATTGATATTGATGAACTTGTAATTCTTTATTTTCAACCACTTGCAATGAAATAGAATCTTGACTTAGTAACTTTTGATAACGTGTTAATGCAAGTTGTGCTGTATTTAATAAAGTTTGATCAAGTTTTAATTGACTCGTTGAAAGCTTTAATTGCACTTCAAAAGGAACAGGATCAATTTGTGCTAATAAATCACCAGTCTTAACCAACTGACCTTCCTTGAAAGCAATATTCATTATTTGGCCATCAACTCGACTACTAATATTAACAATATTTAATGGCGTAACCACACCAAGGCCATACTGATAAAGATGCAACTCTCCTTGCATAACCTTAGCAATAGTTACCGGCGTAGCCTCCGTTAGTATTGCTGTTTTTTTTGAATGACTTACTTGAGCAGAAAAATTAGAGGATAAAATAAAATACGTTAAAATGAACAACATGAATATTGCAATAAATACGAAAGGTTTTTTGCTAAATTGCGCACGAATAATAGAAATAAAGTTGCTCAGAAGCGCAGCAGAAGGATCTGAGTTTGAAGTCATGTGGTCATTTTCCTGATCTTAAATCAATGAACTTTACTATTAAAAATCTATTATATACATGCTCTGCTTGAAGATGCTAGTTTCATGAGAACTAAGCAATCGATGCGTATAAAAAAGCCAAGAGTTATTAATAATAACGCTTGGCTTAAAAAGAAAATTAGCAGACTAAATTTAAGAGAGCGAATTAGAACCAATAAGCCCGATAAAATAAGTTATTTATAAATAATCTCGGATCAATACTTCTGCAATTTGAACACTATTCGTTGCGGCACCTTTACGTACATTGTCTGCAACAATCCACATATTAATACCGTTAGCATGAGAAATGTCGTCACGAATTCGCCCAACAAATGTTTCATCTTGGCCGCTAGCATCATTGATTTGTGTGGGGAAGTCTTCATCATTACGACACACTTTTAAACCAGGTGCTTGTTCAAGTAAGTCTTTCACTTCTTCCGCGGAAATAGGTGAATTGGTTTCAATATGAAGCGATTCACCATGACCAAAGAACACAGGTACTCGTACAGCAGTTGGGTTAACTAATACGTTTTCATCACCTAATATTTTTTGCGTTTCCCAAACCATTTTCATTTCTTCTTTGGTGTAACCATTCTCAAGAAATACATCAATTTGAGGAATAACATTAAACGCGATTTGGCGAGAAAAATGTTTTGTTTCAACAGGACGGCCAGATAATAAATCAGTCGTTTGTTTAGCAAGTTCATCCATTGCCGCTTTACCACCACCAGAAACAGATTGATAGGTGCTAACATTTACACGGCTAATGCCCACGGCATCGTAAATTGGCTTTAACGCTACCATCATCTGGATGGTTGAACAATTGGGGTTAGCAATAATATTACGGTTACGATAATCCGCTAACGCTTGTGGGTTAACCTCTGGCACTACCAGTGGTATTTCTGGGTCATAGCGATATTCAGAAGTATTATCAATAACTACACAGCCTTCTTCTGCAGCTAACGGCGCATATTTTGCTGATGTTGCGCCACCAGCTGAGAAAAAACCAATTTGTGCTTGGCTAAAATCAAAATTATCTGCATCGAGTACTTCAATACTCTCACCATTAAACTCAATAAATTCACCAGCAGAGCGAGCGCTTGCTAATGGATAAAGTTTATTAATTGGGAAGTCACGTTGTTCTAAAATTTCGATAATGGTTTTACCCACGAGTCCTGTTGCCCCAAGTACGCAAACGTCAAATTTTTGTGCCATGTTCCTCCCCTTTTAATTGGATAGTTTAGTAAAACCAAGCTGATGTGGCACATCAGTTTGGATTGAAGGTGCTAAAGCGACACTAAGCGATGAAAACTCCCGTCTAATTGGGTAGCTCTTACGAATAGCATCAAAGTTTTGTGCTCTATTATAATTTAAACCCTGCTCTCGAGTAGATTTTATTTCTGCGATTTTTTCACGAAAAATCCCATCATCACGCCGCACATCATAGACAAGCTTAACTAATTGATTTAAAACATTTTGGTTAAACTCTTGCTGTAAAGTAACTTGCGTTATTGCTGCTTTAGGTAAAAAACCTTCCAACTGTTTAGATGGCTGAACGTCTAGATGTTGACATAATGCCTGATAAAGCTGCTCAGTACCAGCAGATTTTCCTTCTAAGCTATAACCTGCAATATGTGCACTCGCAATTTCAGTAAAACCGATTAATTCAGTTAAAATATTAGGCTCATTTTCCCAAACATCCCATACCAACTTTAACCCGTGACCTCGCTGTTTCATTGCAAGTAGTGATTTATTATCAACCACTTCACCACGACAAGCATTGATCAATATGTGATCGTTAGTTAGCTTGGCTAAGGTTTCTTCATCAAACAAATGGTAAGTAGAATAATTGCCCGCTGTAACCAAAGGTACATGTAAAGAAATAACATCACATTGTAAAATTTCATCTAGAGGATAAAACTGACGCACATCACCACTTTTATTAAGTGGTGGATCGCATAATTTATAGTGAATAGATAATGCATCAAGTTTTTTGCTAAGTTGTGTTCCTGTATTACCTGCACCAACAATACCAATCGTTAATTTAGACAGATCAATCAAATAACGCTCAGCTAGTACCACTAAAGAACTTAACACATACTCAGCAACAGACACGGCATTACAGCCGGGTGCAGAACTAAAGGCAATATTACGGCTAGCTAAATACGCTTGGTCAACATGATCGACACCAATGGTTGCCGTACCAACAAAAATAAGCTTATTGTTAAGTGCTAATAGATCTTTATTCACCCGAGTAATCGAGCGCACTAAAAGCACATCGGCATCAGCAACTTGTTCAGCGGTTAACTCACGTCCAACAAAAGGAACTAATTCAACGGCATCATCAGAACAGCCGAAATCAGCAAAAAATTGTGCCGCATAAGGCATATTTTCATCAAAAAGGATTTTCATTTTTGTTTAAGAAAAAATATAAGAGGTAGGTATTATACTTTTTGTAGCACCTAGATTAAAGAAACGTTCAACAATTTCGTTGAACGCATACATGAATAAATAAAATAAAGAGTAAAGTCACAATATTTCAATAATTTTTACCCTACTATTTCCATTGTAAAATCAATTTATTGAATAAATTTCATATTTTAAGAGACATATAATTTTTACTGAATAACACTTTCTAAAGCATTTTTTACTGCTATTAGTAAAGCGTCTTTACTGTATGGTTTATCCAGTATTACACCAGAAAAATCCTTTTGGGTTGTTCGTTCAATTTTATTAAAACCACTCGCTAATAAAATTTTAGTTTTGGGATAAAGCTGTGCAACTGATTCCGCTAATTCAAAACCATCTATTTCAGGCATAATAATATCACTGAGCATTAAGTCTATTGGGGTTTTAATTAAATGCTGTAATGCTTCTTTAGCGTTTCTAGCAGTCAAAACATAATAACCCGCGTTTTGTAAAATAATTTTTGCTAAATTCAAAAGTTGATTTTCGTCATCAACAACCAAAATAATTTTTTGTGACGATACGTTAGGATAAGCGGCAATTAAATTTTCATCTTGCTCAATAACTGAATTATTCGGTGAATTGCTTGTGCTATGTTCTATTGGCTTATCAATAAAACAAGGGAAATACAAAACAAAACGAGAACCAACATTTAATTCAGAATAAACTTTAATCGCACCGTTACTAGCACTAATAAACTTATATACTTGAAATAGCCCTAAACCAGTACCAATATCCTTTTTAGTGGTAAAAAAAGGTTCAAATATTCTCTGTTTGGTTTCGTCATCCATACCACAACCATTATCTTCGATACTTAGTTTTATATAATCACCACAACCTACACCTAAAACTTCACTTTCCTCTTGAGATATGTACTCATTTTTAGTGCTTATTATTAACAACCCATTCTGTTGCATTGCATGATTAGCGTTAATGCATAAATTTAATAAAATATCATAAAATGCATTTGTATCTACTTCGATAGAATGCAAGTGAGCAGATAAATGCAAAGACAATGTAATCTTCGCCGTTAAGGTTCTCGTAAGTAAATCTTCACTTTCAACTATTAGCGTATTAATGTTGATTAAATTTATACTTTTTTCTTTGTCTTTAGAATAAGTTAGTAGTTTTTTGGTTAAACTGGCTCCTCTTCTGCCTGCTGTAATAATATTTTTAACATATTCATTTTGTTTAGGTAAATCAACTAAATCATTTTCAAGCAATTCGCCATAACCTAACATGACACCAAGTATGTTATTAAAATCGTGTGCTATGCCTCCAGTCAATTTGCCTAATGCATCTAATTTTTCCGTACGATGAAGCGCTTCAGTCATCTTATGTCGTTCAGTAACATCTTGTACGTGACCTTCAATATATGCAGGATTATTCTTAGCGTCTAAAACGACACTTGTTTCGATAAACAAATACTTAATTTTATTTTGTTCATTTTTTATTTTTAGTGTTATTTTTCGGCTTCTATTATCATTAATATTTAAAACAGAGTTGTTAGACGCAATTAAGTTTAAATAAAAAAAACAATAATCCTTAAACTTCATCCGATAATCTGGTTGAGTTCTTTTATAAATATATTTATATAAGCTAAACCGTGTATTTACCGGAACATTTAAAAGTAAAAAGAGTTCGTCAGAGCAAGTTAACTTTTGACGAACAACATTATACTTCCAACTACCAATTTTAGCGGTTTTTTCGGTGTTTTTTAATTGTTGTAGTGCGGCTTCAAGCAAGGCTAAATCGTTTTTGTGATCTGTAATATCAATTAATACCAAAACATAAGGAAGTTGAGTGTTAACTTTTGCAGACAGTTCATAAATCAATTGAGTAGATATTTGATACCAACGTTGCCGTTTTGAAAATAAAAATTGTTTTTCTCTTACCTCATTCCCTTTATCAGCCTGTTGACATAAATAACATTGTGCAGGGGTAAATTCTTTAGGGTGAAAATAGTCATGAACAGGTTTGCCAATTATAAAACTTGTATTTTTATTAATGCTTTTTAACGCCGCGTTATTAAGTTGACTAATATTACCCTTTTCATCAACCGTAATAGCAGGGTGTGGCAACACGTTAAAAGAGCTATACGTTTTATTTAGCTGCTTAAAGGGTTGCTTAAGGGTAGTGTCAACAATGGCTTGGTATATTAACCAAAATGAAATCAGTTTAAATAAATGACCTATAACAAAAGCTGTACCTTGAAAATCCCAATAAAAGGTAAATGCATATTCAGCCAACAAAGTAAATACGATTGATGCTGACATATTCAACAATACCATTTTGGAAAAATACTTTTTTTGATGTCGAAAAATTAAAAGGGAAACGACAAGTAAAGCAATAATGAAATATTCACTGTTAATTTTAAGCGCAGTTAAACCTGCATTGTTTATAAAAACAGGATTTACAAAAACAAAAGAAAACCATCCGATAAAGACAACAATACTTAGTGTAATAAAAGATGAAATGCCTATATTGATTCTTCGATGAAGGAATATTGGAGCAGTTAACAAAATGAGTGCTTCAAAAAAACGCGTATATACCCAAAAATGCAACGATGTTTGCATCGATGTTTGTGGAAAGAATGGCATACCTTCAATGGTTATTATATGACCTGCATCCAGCAACCCAATAGAAAAATAGCCTATACCTATAAACACTAAAAAATCATTTTTGGTAAAATTTTTAGTATTTAAAACTACGATGAACATTAAAATACTAATAAGAATGGTATAACATTCAACTAACGTATGAAACAGTAACACTCCGAATTGCCAACGTACAAACGGCAACAAAATAAAAAGATTAAAAGCTAAAATATAATATTTAGTGTTATTATTTTTATAAAAAATATAGTTAGGTAGTAAATTACCCATAACATTTACCGACTAACGTTTTAGACCAAGTTAAAATATCTTTAGCTTGCATGGGTTTAGCAAAAAAATACCCTTGGGCAACATCACAGTTTAATTGACTTAATAAGTTTAATGTTTGTTCGTTTTCTATTCCTTCTGCAACAACTTTCATCGAGAGTTTATGCCCTAACATTATGCATGTTTCAATGATTGCTTCTGAATCAGTATCGTGAAGCATACTGCTAACGAATGATTGATCAATTTTTAGCTCGGTAAATGGAATTTTATGTAATTGCGACAAAGATGAAAAGCCAGTTCCAAAATCATCTATGGACAATTGAAAACCTTTTAATCTCATTCGAGTAAGTATATCAAGTGACGTGATTAAATTTCCCATTAATGCACTTTCAGTCACTTCGAGTGTTAACATTGAAGGGTCAACGTTATATTTTTTAATTAATTTGCTTAGCTGCTCAGGGAAATCTAAACTATTTATATTTTGCGCTGAAAGATTAACTGATACCTTAATATGTGCTCCATCACCCTGCCATACAGCAATTTGTTTAACTGTCATCTTAACAATTTCATTAGTTAACGCTTCAATCGCGCCTGTTTGTTCCGCAATTGAAATAAATTTATCCGGCGATATTAAACCCATATTAGGATGTTGCCAGCGAACTAAAGCCTCGACACCATTTAACTGACATGAGGAAATTAAAACCTGAGGTTGATAATATAAAACAAACTGATGAGCATTTATGCCATCTATAATATCTTGATACTCAGGAACAAAAGAACAAACACCAGCAACTTTACCTACTTGCTTTTCATCAATAATTAGCACTTCATTATTAGCTTTAAACTTTTTCTCGGTCTGTTTTCTTATTTGCTCTACAGCAGGTTTACTAGACATCTCTAACACTAAAGCATTTAGTAATATTGATAACTTATGTGTTGAAATAGGTTTTGTGAAACAACCGCTTATAGTAAAACCGTATCCTTGGGCTAAACGTTCAGCAGAGCTTAATACACTGCGATCAGCACCACTTATTAAAATAAGCTTAAAGGTACTCTTTTGGTTAGCCAAATACCGTATTATTTCTATACCATCAAAATCAGGCATCATTAAATCCAACAAAACAACATCAGTACTAGTAGGGTTTTGTCTTACGAATTCTTTTCCTGATTTAAATATAACCACTTCATTAAAAATAAATTGACCAATAGTTTTAAGTAACTCACAGGTTAGGTGATCGTCATCAACAATAAATAATTTACTCATTGCGTGTATCCCAAAAGATTAATTTACTAGTGATAAAATTACTTAACGTCATATTAGTGATCATTTTGTTACTCACTTGTATTGCTAGTAAAACTTTGCTCTATGTATGGTTTTATGGCTTTATCCATCACCATAATGTGATCGATTAACCAAGAATATAAAAATTCGTTAAGCCATGTTTTAATTTCAACCGCTGTTTTAGTGCTGATTACTTTATGTAATTCTTTAATCATTATATTGTGAATAGTAGTATGATTTTCCGTAAAAGGATAATTACAGTTTCGCATCAACATTTCTTCACGTTTAAAATGCTCGTTAGTGTAAGTACCTAATTGCTCAACTATGTGGTGTAATTCATCCTCAAACTCCTTACTTTCACTATTAAGCTCTTGACATTGTTCAAGTAAATTAAATAAAAACTGATGGTCTTTATCAATAACACCATGGTTATCAATAAGCATGTCTTCATTAAAAACCAACTTGTTATGGTTAACTTGAGTAAGATCTTCATTTAACGATTCATTTACTTGCTTTACCAAATACTTAGGAGCATAAGGTTTGTCGATAAGTGGATACAAGGTAACAAATTCATTGTTTTTTTTATTATTTTCAATATTTTGAAAACCACTCACAAAAATAATTTTTATTTTAGGATATAATTTTGATACCTTTTCAACTAACTGATATCCATTCATTTTTGGCATTACAATATCTGTTAACAACAAATCTACATCATATTTTTCTAATACGGCTAATGCTTCAATTCCACCTTCTGCATTCACTATTCTATAACCTTCGTCGGCAAGAATTTCGGTTGCTAGGTTTCTTAAAGCCTCTTCATCATCAACAATTAAAATAGTTTTATGCTTTACCGTATTCGTTAAAAAATCATTTGATTTATTCGAATTAACAACTAGATTTTCAGTCATTATTTTTTTAGTCGCTTTAGTTTCATCTACAGCTTTAATTGAACATTGAGGAAAATAAATAGAAAAAACAGTTCCACTATTTAACGTAGAATTAACGGTAATTGAACTATTGCTTTTTGTCACAAAATCATACGCCTGCGATAAACCAAGACCTGTACCGTTTGTGTTTTTGCTATTAAAAAAAGGCTGAAAAAGTTGTAACATCGTTTCATCAGACATCCCAACACCATTGTCTTCAACGGTTAAACAAATGTATCCTCCAGGTTTAATCTTTAATAAATCAGCCTCTTTGGTTGAAAAGTTTATATTTGTTGTTCTAATTATTATTTCAGGAAAAAACTTGATTGTTGCTTCTCGCATCGCGTGTTTTGCATTTAAGCACAGGTTCAATAGCATGTCGTCGAATGCATTTTTATCTATGTAAACAGGCCATAACTCATTTGCTAAAATAGTTTTTAAGTTTATTGATGGTGTAATTGATTTGGTTATGATGTCTTTAGCATCGAGAATAAGCTGATTAATACAAACGTATTCTAATTTATCGCAACTAGGCTTTGCATGAGTTAATAATTTTCGTGCGAGTAATGTCCCCCTATTGCCTGCGGTTATAATTTGTTCAATGTAATTTAGATGGGTAGGATCATCTTTTAATTCATCTTTTAATAACTGACAGTAACCTAATACAACACCTAAAAGGTTATTAAAATCATGCGATATTCCACTGGATTGTTTCCCTATATTACTCATTTTAATCGCATTATTTAACGTATTTTGTTGTTGGATTTTAATATCATTTAATCGTTTATATTGTTCAGTTATATTTTGAGCAATGGTTAATGTACCTAAATTGTTTTTTTGTGCATTAAGTAATGGCGACTCTTGAATATCATAATAATTGTTGAATTTATCTATATAAGTATGAGCAGCTTTATCATTTGACTTGTTATTTTCTCTACTTTGTTTCGTTATTCCATCACCATCCTTTATTTTTTTAAAGGGGGCGATATCTATTTCATTATCAGTAATACCAATAACGTCTTCATTTTTTTTATTTACATAACGAAGATAAGCCCCATTAGCTAAAATGTATTCAGCCTTATTATTTTTGACATAAATATGGTATTCACTTGCTTCAATTATGCTTTGTAATAATTCAATCTTTTTTTGAGTTTGCTCTCTTTCCTTTTCTTGAGCTGTAATATCTCGTACATTTAAAACAAACCCTTCTACAATAGAGTTTTTATCATTAACATATGGAAAATAAGTAACGGAAAGGTATTGTGGTTCCGATGATAAAGTTAACCACATTGCTTTATGAACAACTTTATTTTTTTGCATGCATTCTTCTGTTAAAGGTTTTATTGTCGTTTTAAAAAAAACATCCCCCATAATATTTGAAGGCGTTAAACCAATTAATTGCTCTAAAGTTAAATTATATTTGGTTAAATACGCTTTATTCGCCATTAGGTAATTATATTCGGCTGAAACTAACGCTTGCATATCTGATGAGCAGGACACAATTTTTTTATAACGTTGAAGGTTTTGTTCTTCAACACTGTTCTCTACACTGTTGAACGCTATTTTCTCACCTCTTAAGGTTAATATAATATTATCTTGTCTTTTGCTTAATTTACGAAAAATATGCACAGTTAAACTTGCGATAACAAAAGCCATCAATGTTACCCAAAGGGAAGATATAATCGCAATATTGAAATTTTCATTTTGCCTTAAGGCATCATTATTAAACAACCCGCTAATTAAAATAGAGAATATGATTAAAGGTAATATAACTAAAGGTAATATAACTCGGAGCAAATAGCCTGATTGAGAGTTTTCAGAAAAAAGCTGATGAATATAACTTCGTCTGTCTAAACAAATAATAGTAATAGCAAAAAGAAAAAATGACAAAGCACTAGTTAAACCTAATGCTTGTATGTGTAAATTTCGAGTAAATACGGGTTCACCGTGTAAACAAGCTAAAGCAAAAATAAAGCTATTAAATAAAAGCACAAATTCAAATAATTCTTTACTTTTGTTAACAATAAATACTATTTTTTTATATTGCAGAGTACTTTTTTCTAGCAATGGTGGTATTAGCAATAACACGAATAATATCCATGATATTAAAATAAAATTTATATTGGTTATTATGTCTACACGATAAGATAACGTTAAGGATATTTTAGTGAAAAAACATGCTATTAAATTAAAAAATTGATTTAACAAAAAAAAACTAATAAAAAAAATAAAAATATAGGTTATTATTTTATTAAGATGTTCTAAGCGCTTATCCGTAATGTTTAAATTTAATAGTTTAATAATAAAATTATTGTGTATTTGAAAACAAGGCAACGTTAATAAAATAAAATAGGCTGCTGATTTTAATGACATTCCATAATAAATTTCGGCACTATTAACGGATACCCTTCCATTTACCATAACCCCTATTAAAGAAAGGCTAATGATACTTAGCAATAAAAATATAATTTTTTTATTGTACTTGTATGACACTTTAAACAGCCTTAGAGTCTTTATTGTTTAAATTAAGTTGCCTTAATAATGCGGTTTTATTTAAAGGCTTTTCAAAACAAGCTTCCGCACCTTCTTTTAAAATTAATGTTGTATTAATTTCATTCAATTCTCCAGAGATGGCAATAACTCTAATATGTTTTAACGCAGATGTTTGTTTTATATGATTACAAACTCTAAACCCATTTAAACTAGGAATATTAAGATCTAGAAGTACAATATCAGGTAAAAAATCACGTAATTTATTGGCTGCATCAAAACCATCGAAGCTAATTTCAGTTTTAATATTTTGAAGTTCAAGATTTAATATAGTTTGCAAAAAGTTAGCGAATAATGGCTCGTCATCCACAATAAGTATTTTACTAAACAAATCTTTGTTTTCGTGTTCCTCCTGTTTTGGCATATTGAGCTCTAAATTTTTGGCTTGAGCAAAGGCATCAATGTCTTTTTTCATAAAACGACGATGCCCCCCTGCTGTTAACCTTGATTTTAATTCACCATTTTCAGCCCATAGCCTTATCGTTGCTGTTGAAACCATTAAAAGGTCTGCAACAATTTTTGGTGTTAAATAACTTTGTTTACTTCTCATTATGAACCTCAATGAACCTTAATAAAAAATTTGCCTTCATAGATAACTCAGTTTCTTAGGAGCACAGTCACCTTGAATAAACCGCATAGGCAAATAAAACATTAAAAACATATTCAATTGTTTTAGCCTATAGCATTTCTAGCTAAGAAAAATAGCTGTTCTAACTTAAAGATGATTTAGATCAAACAAGCTTGCGATTTTTGCGATTTTTGCGATTTTTATGGTTTTTGTGATTTGATCAATATACTTTGCTTCTACAATTTCACTAGTAATTGTATCCAGCATAGGGGTTCGCCAAATGAATTTTAAAAATATATCATTTAAAAACAAGATATTTATTTTGTTACTAACACCTTTATTGGGTTTTTTATGGCTAACACTAGTTTCTGTAAATCATCATATTAAAGCCAATCAAGAAATGGAGGAGTTGGGTGATATTGTTAAGCTGGCAACAGTGAATAGTGATTTGGTACACGAACTACAAAAAGAAAGAGGAATGACCGCTGGATTTTTAGGATCTAAAGGGAAAAAATTTGTTGATAAATTATCAAATCAACGCTTAGAAACAAACGCCAAACTAAACAGCCTATCAAATTACTTTAGTAAAAGTGGCATTTCAAATAAAAATATTATTAAATTAACAAACCAAATTATAAGTCGATTAAAACAATTAGATAATCTGCGAGACAAAGTAGATCAACAAAATATTCCCACACCCGAAGCAATAAGTTTTTATACAAAATCCAATGCTGAGCTACTAAGTATTTCTAAATTTATTTTAGAGATCAGCACCAATGCAAAAATTTCAAACGTTACGGTTGCTTATTATAATTTTGTACAAGGTAAGGAACGTGCAGGCATAGAACGTGCGGTGTTAAGTAATACATTTGGACTAAATAGATTTGCGCCCAATATGTTTGTAAAATTTATTACGCTTGTTTCACAGCAAAATACGTTTTTCAATAATTTTACTACCTTTGCAACCGCTAAAAATAAAAACTTTTTGGTACAGCAAATGGATACCCCATCGGTACTTGAAGTAAACAGATTAAGAGACATTGCAAAAACTAATTCACTAACCGGCAATTTTAACATTGATCCTGAACATTGGTTTGCACAATCCACACAACGTATTGGAAAACTCAGAGCCGTAGAAAAATATTTAGCATCTGACTTACTTGTTTTAGTTAATACTAAAAAAGATTCGGCCATTTATAACATGTGGAAAAGTATTATTTTATCGTCGGTTTTACTTCTAATTTCAATTTTCATTAGTGTTCGTATTATAAAAGAGCTAACTTGGCAGGTAGGCCACTTAACTAATTCAATGGCAACAATAAGAGATAATGACGATTTAACCGTACGTATTGAAGATATGGGCGAAAGTGAGATGGGGCAAATTGCATCATCACTTAACTTAACCTTAGATAAATTTTCAGCCGCAATCAATGAAATTTCATCGTCAAGTAGAAGTTTAGCTACAGCAGCCACGCAGACATCTCAAACATGCACACATAACGCACAAGCGATGACCGAACAACAAGATGAAATAGGTATTATTGCTACGGCTATTGAAGAATTATCAGCAACGGTTAAGGAAGTTGCTAATAACACACAACAAACAGCTGATTCCGCTAAAGAAGCTGATGTACAAGCAGAAAATGGCCTACTAATTGTTCAAAAATCGTACCACTCCATTGAAAAATTAGCTGAAGAAATAACCGATTTAGCTAACCGAATAAGCAATCTACACGACAGCAGTAAAAACATAACCAGTGTTGTCGATGTGATAAAGTCAGTAGCTGAACAAACTAATTTATTAGCACTAAATGCCGCAATTGAAGCCGCAAGAGCTGGTGAACAAGGAAGAGGGTTTGCTGTTGTTGCCGATGAAGTAAGAACCTTAGCGCAACGTACTCAAGATTCTACCAGTGAAATTGAAAATTTTATTCTGTCGCTTCAATCAGATGCTAATTCTGCATTTAATGTTACTGAAAAAAGTAAAGAAATGGTAAACGAAGCAGTTAAAAACTCAAAAAATGTAGAGCAATCGTTGGAAGAAATAACCGCTTCTGTTGGTAACATTTTTGCCATGACTGAACAGGTAGCCGCAGCAGTTGAAGAGCAAGCGGTAGTAACTCAAGAAGTTGCTCAAAATGTTATCAATGTAGAGCATAAATCAAGAGAGTCAACAACAGATGCCATACAGATATCGACTACAGCGCAAGAACAAGCCCATTTATCTGAAACACTACAAAGCATTGCTAACACATTTAAGGTTTAAACTTATTCGAATAAAAAATCCCGAGATATACTTCATTGATTGAATGATATTTCGGGATTTATATTTATAGCACTTTAATTGAATATTTTTAATAGTTCCTAATCTTAGTCTGTATGATAATAAAACGGTAGGTTTAAATATCAAGCAGTCTTATTAGTTCAGCTACTTATATTTTTTCATCAACAACGTCGCGTTAGTTCCACCAAAACCAAAACTGTTCGACATCACCAAGTTTAGCGCTACATCACGCTTTTCAGTCACAATATCTAAGCCTTGTGCTTTTTCATCAAGCGTATCAATATTAATTGAAGGGGCTATAAAGTTATGCTCCATCATTAATAATGAGTAAATAGCCTCGTGAACACCTGCCGCCCCTAATGCGTGACCTGTCATCGCTTTGGTTGCGCTGATCGCTGGTGAATCGTTACCAAATAATTCTTGAATAGCGCCTAATTCTTTTACATCACCCACAGGAGTTGAAGTACCGTGCGTATTTAAGTAATCCACTTTACCTTCAACACCATGCATAGCTTGCTGCATACAACGAACAGCACCTTCACCGCTTGGTGCTACCATGTCGTAGCCATCTGATGTTGCACCATAACCTACGATTTCTGCATAAATATGTGCGCCACGAGCAAGCGCGTGTTCTAATTCTTCAACAACAACCATACCGCCGCCGCCAGAAATAACAAAACCGTCACGATCAGCATCATAGCTGCGAGAGGCTTTTTCAGGGGTATCGTTAAATTTAGATGATAACGCGCCCATGCCATCAAACATCATTGCTAATGACCAATCAACTTCTTCACCACCGCCAGCAAAAACAATATCTTGCTTACCTAATTGAATTAATTCTGCAGCATGACCAATACAATGAGCACTGGTTGCACAAGCAGAACTAATTGAATAGTTATTACCTAATATTTTAAACGGTGTTGCTAAACAAGCTGAACAGGTACTCGACATAGTTTTTGGTACCGCATAAGGACCAACGCGTTTAATGCCTTTTTCACGTAATGTATCTGCTGAACTAACTACGTTAAATGAAGAAGCGCCGCCGCTACCTGCAACTAAACCAGTACGGTAATTTGACACTTGCTCGTCTGTCAATTTAGCATCATCAATTGCTTGTTGCATGGCTATATAAGCATAACCCGCTGCATCGCCCATAAAACGAAAGGCTTTACGATCAATATTCGCTTTAGTATCTATAGTAGGTTTACCCCAAACTTGGCTACGCAAGCCCATTTCAACAAAGCTTTCAGCATGGGTAATGCCAGATTTTCCGGCTTTTAAAGAAGATAATACTTCATCAGCATTATTGCCGATACTTGATACAATACCGAGACCGGTGATCACTACACGTTTCATTTAGTTAACCATATTTAATTTAAAAATTTCGAGCGTATAATAACAACTTTCGCTCCCTTAGTGGTCTGTTCAGTGTACACATGTACGCTGCTTTTGCCAATATTATGATTTATATCAAAATTTAGTTGCCTAATTTTTTCAATAAGCAAGACATTTTACCGTGAATAAACAGGAAAATCATGGCTAAGCCTACAAATAATGAAAATTCAGTTATTTTTACCGAACAAGGTACGCCATATTCAAAAAAATTTGATGATATTTATTTTGATATTGAAAGTGGATTTAACCAAAGCCAACAAGTCTTTGTCGAAGGTAATCAACTTAAAGAGCGATTGCTCGATCCGTCTCAAAAAAAAATAACGATTGCTGAAACAGGTTTTGGTAGTGGGTTAAATTTTTTATTAACATTACGAACGTATTATTTACTAGAGCAAGAACAAAAAAATCAGCTCGCAAATATCGAATTTATTAGCACTGAGAAATATCCTTTAACAAAACAGCAATTACAGCAATCATTAACACTTTTTCCTGAATTAAACGAATATGCCATTTTATTAATACAACAATATCCGAATCAGCCAATAGATGTGTGTAAGTTTCACTTTTTTGATGGAAAAATCACTCTAAACCTTATCATTAACGATGCTAGCCATGGTTTTTCCAAACTCTTTCCTGCACCTGTTCCACCTAAATATGGTTGCCCTACTCATCCGTTGGTTGATATTTGGTATTTAGATGGTTTTTCCCCTGAAAAAAATCCTGAAATGTGGAATAAAACTTTATTTATGCAAATAGCTCGCTTATCTAAACCACAAGCGACACTTGCCACTTTTACGGTGGCAGGATCTGTTCGGCGCGGTTTAACCGATGTCGGTTTTAGACTGCAAAAAAAGAGGAATAAAGGGAAAAAACGAGAAATTTTAGTTGGCATTTTTCAAACAGCGCCGTTCGGTAAAAGCTATCAGCAAAGACCCCTCTCGACCAAACCACAACAAGTCTCCATTATTGGCGGTGGTATTGCTTCCGCCTGTGCCGCTTATGCGCTTACCAAACAAGGAGTAAACGTTGTTATATATTGTAAAGATAGTGAAATTGCGCAAGGTGCCTCAAGTAATGCCATTGGTGCATTATTTCCATTAATTCATCAATTACCCGATGATATTAGCCATTTTTATCAACAAGCATTTTGGCGCGCTAAAGAGTTTTATCAAGAGATAAATGTGCAAGGTTTTGAGTTTAGCCACGATTGGTGTGGACTGCTCGATTTAGCCTTTGATGATAAATTAAAAACCTTTCAACATAAATTTGAACAATTAAATTTGTGGCCTAAAGCATTGCTTTATAGTGTGAATAAAAAAAGCGCTAGCCAACTTGCCAACTTATCGTTAAAAGATGGCGGCTTGTTTTACCCTAAAGCTGGTTGGATCGCCCCAAAAGAATGCGTACACCAAATTTTCAATGCCGCACAACAAACGGGGAAATTAAGAATTAAGTGTCATATAAATGTAGAGGGCATTAGCCAAAATAATGATAAAAGCTGGCAGCTAAGCACCAATAAAGGTGAATTAACAGCAAAAGTATTATTGTTATGTGGCGGAGCAGAAGCAATAACCTTAAATGTACTGAAAAATTCATCACTCGTTGCTATTCGCGGACAAGTCTCTTCAATGAAACCCAATAAACAGAGCGATAAGTTAACCACCGTTATTTGCCATAAAGGTTACTTAACGCCAAGTTATAATAATCAACAATGTATTGGCGCAACCTTTGAACGCGGCACATTTGATACTACGCCAAAAACTGAAGAAGATATTTACAACTTAACCATGCTTGAGCAATGTTTGCCCAACGTTACTCATTGGCAGCTTAGTGATGTTATTAGCAGCAAAGCTCGTTTACGCTGTGCAAGTCCAGATCATTTTCCCATGGTTGGTGCTATGCCAAATATTGAACAACATCAAAGTGTATATGCTCACTTAGCTAAAGATAAAAAGTTCAAGGTACATACTCCTGCACCTTGCTTAGAAAATTTATATATTTTAAGTGGCTTAGGAGCACGTGGGTTGTGCTCTGCACCACTACTTGCAGACATTTTAACCGCCGACTTATGTGGACTTCCTTACCCAGTAAGTTACAAAATGCTTTATAACTTAGCACCAAATCGTTTTGTAATTAAAGATATCGTGCAACATCGCCTGTAAAAAATTACGCCAAAAACTGAAAGACAAAACCAACATGATCATTGCTTTTAATTAAAAAATGCTCTTAATGTTTGATAAAAGTTGTCAACTATTACACTATCTTGTGGAGACAACTCTGTTTTAGCTGCGTTCATTTTTTCTAGCACTTGCTGATAAAGCACTGATGTTAAAATTTGGGTGTCGCCGCCAAAGACGACAGCTTCAACAGCGATAAAGCCGCGAACATAACTGCTCGCAAATAATGTATCTTGACTGGCATCTTGATCAAATAAGTTATCGAAGTAATGATATAAATCAGTTAAAGTTTTTTGTGTCATTTTAATTTTCTATATGGGTTATTTCAATGAGGCAACAATCTCGCGGAAGAATGCGATAGTTTCTTGCTTGGAATTCAAATTGTCTTCAAATTTTTTATCTGCACTGTTCTTAACAATGACAACATTCTCTTTTTGATTTATATAAATATATTGCCCGTACACGCCGACACAGAAGAACTCTCCTTCTTGAGCTTGAGGAGGTAACCAAATTTGAAAACCATAACCAAGTTTTCCGGGCTGTGATTTAAGGTAATCAGCATGTGCTGTAGTTGCGGCTTTAATCCATGCTTTTGAAACGATTTGTTTACCATTCCATAGTCCATTATGAACAAGTAAACGTCCGAAACGTGCATAATCTCGTGTCGTTAAATTCAAACCACCCAGAGCAAAAGCAACGCCCTGAGAATCAGTAAGCCAATAGGCGTCACTTTCCATGCCTATATTATTCCAAATAGTTTGTTGAAGGAGCTGCACTAATGATTGACCAGAAACACGTCTTACTATCATACCAATCACGTGAGTATCCATACTGACATAATGAAACGCTTTGCCTGGGGCAGATTCCGCAACAAGTTCGCTTGTCAATTGATCTAATGAGCCACCAATTGCAAGGATACGACCCATTTTATTGATGTCAGAATTAAAATCTTGATAATCCTCATTCCACTTAACACCAGAAGACATTTGTAAAACATGTTTAACCTTTACGTTCGCATAACCGGAGTGCTTTAGCTCAGGAAGGTAAAAACTGACCGTCTTTTCTATATCAATCCTTCCTGCGTCAACTTGCATGCCAAATAAAATGGAAACAAAAGATTTAGCCATTGACCATGAAATGCGTTTATCATCACTTTGCGTGCCTAAAAAGTAATTTTCGTAGCGTATTTTATCGTCTTTTAGCACAAGTAGTGCCGTTGTTGTCCTGCGTTTAAGAAACTCTTCTGTATTATTTAGTTTATCTCGATAGGTAAACATTTCAGGTAACGGTTTTGAGGAAAATTCAAAAGTAAAGGGAGAGCCTTGTTTAATAATTTTTTTGTTGAAAAAAACATCATTCATATGTGAAAAATTATTTACAATTAATTCTTTATCAAACAAAGTGATAACACTATACAAGCGATTCACTTTCTGCCAATTAATTGCAATAAGAGCAATAACAATCAAAAGAATACTTATTACTATACGTTTACTGTATTTCCAAAAAGTTGACATATGTGTTCTCATTATAGATTTACTGTTAATTTA
>Ga0316202_10000783_pt1 | contig 30041 bp, 28 predicted proteins | sample 3monrhotite_MG_FD_204934 | JGI IMG/M metagenome (GOLD analysis project Ga0316202, IMG submission 204934) | Microbial mat bacterial communities from mineral coupon in-situ incubated in ocean water Damariscotta River, Maine, United States -... | ecosystem: Environmental > Aquatic > Marine >...
TTCCGCCCGCGCTGCCTTGACGCGCTTCAGCGCGTCGCGGAGATCCTGGTCGTCAGGTGCTTTGAGGAAAGCTCCCTTCGTGACCAACATGGCTTGGAGGAACTCAATGTCCGCGTCGGAGTAGCGGCCTTCGCGAGCGTGCTCCTGGGCTGAGGCGAGGAGCGAAAGCCCTTGCGAACTCTGCCCTCGGAGCGCCATGTGTGCGGCCGCAGCGCGACCCCACAGAATGCTTGCCAGCGCGAGCGCCACGAGAGCCACAGTCAGGGCTGAGGTAAGGGGATGATTGCGGATCGCGCGACGGGCCCCCGCGATTCGCCCAGGCAGCCGTGCTCGAACCGCCTCCTGGGCCCGATACCGTGCAAGGTCGTCAGCGAAATCAGCCGCTGTCTGGTAGCGGTCCCGCGGATCCCGCATGAGCGCCTTGGCGCATATCACCTCGAGCGGTGCGGGGATCTCTTGGTTGACGGCGCGCAGCCTAGGCGGTGTGTGCTCCAGCAGGCGCTGCAGGGCCTCAAGCGCAGTGTCGCCCTCGTGGGGGCTTTTCCCCGTCAACGTGAAGAACAGGGTCGCGCCCAGCCCGTAGACGTCGATCCGGTGATCGACGGGGACGCCTCGCGGGATCACCTGCTCTGGGGCCAGGAAGGCCGGCGTCCCCAGGATCTCCCCCGTCTCGGTCAGGTTGGGGTCGCGACCCATGTCTTTGGCGAGGCCGAAGTCCAGGACGAGGGGGCCGTCCTGGGGGTGGAGCATGACGTTACTGGGCTTGAGATCGCGGTGAATGACCCGTTGCTGGTGGGCCGCGTCGATCGCGCGAGCAACATCCTCCAGCACCTCCGCAGCCCTGAGCGGGGGGAGGGGGCCGTCCTGGTTGATCACCTCAGCAAGCGACGGACCCTCGATCAGTTGCATGCTCAGGTAGGCGCAACCGTTGTAGTCCCCGTAGGTGTGAACCGTAACGACCCTCGGGTGCCTTAGCCGAGACGCGAGTTGGGCTTCCCGCCTGAACCGCTGGAGTTGTTGCGTGTCCCGGACTAGGCCCTCATTCAGGAGCTTGAGGGCCACCTCAGAGTCACTGTCTGAGCATCGAGCGCGGTAGACCGTGGCCATACCACCGCTGCCCAACTTGCCGCGCACCTCGAAGCCGGCAAACACTTCACCCGTGTTGAGGATCACAGGCTCTGCGGAGAAGCCGGGGAGACTCTCGAACTCCAACGAGTTCGAGTCCGTCAGCTCAATCAGTCGAGAGGCGGTTTCTTCTCCTGAATTCCCAATCTGATTTGGGTTGGGGGTGTTCATGGAGAGGCCACGCTAGAAGTCGAACCGGTAGCCGCAGATGACGGCGGGGCCGTCCTCGCTGGTCAGGAGGCCAGTGAAGCCGCCAATGCCGCCAGCACGCGGATTGTCAGAGAGCATTCGCCCGACCTGCGCGCTCTCGAACAGCGGGACTGGGTCGACGGCGGAGGGTCGCTGGAACCAGACCGGATCAGGTCGGTTGCTGAAGGTCACGTGCCAGGAGGCGCGCCTGGCGCTCTCGGGGGCGACGGCGAATTCGAGCGAGCGGAAGTTGGGCAGCTGAACCGCCGGAGCGTCAGGAGCTAGCGCGCGAGACAGGCATGCGCCGTTGTGGACGCCTTCGTCGCCCCCAACGGCGCTGCTAAACAAGGCGGGGACCCTCCATAGTTGGGGCGTGGGCAGTTGGCCTGCCGGCACGGCAGGCGCAGGCGCCAACGGGCCCTCGAACAGCCGGAGTGGCGAGGAGGGCCTCCCGTCGTCCCGCTGCTCGTGGTGGGAGAGCAGCCCCGCGCAACCTCCGAGCAGGAGCACCAGAGAACCCAGGGTGGTCGTCGTTCGGGCGAATCTCATGGCATGCCTCCTTCGCATGCCTCCGTGATACGCCAGGAACTCATTGCGGTAACAGCGAAACGCACTAAGTGCGCCTTCGAGATTTTCGAATGCCTCCCCAGCGATCCAAGCCAATCGACAGGCGGCCGGGGCTAGCTCCCGGCGGGCGGTGGCATGAGCGCGCGCTAAAGCGGCTGCCAACCCTCCCTAGCCAGCAGCTGCAAGTCCGCGGTCGCGCTGGCCAAGGCGCGTCTATTAGAGCCTGCGCGCGCTTGGTCCCTGTCCAAAGCCGCTAGGCATTCCTGGGCGACGTCCCAGACCGAGCTGCTGCGGGACGTGCCGGGGAGACCGAACGGCAACGCCCTGAGGCTCACCGTGAGGACGGCGCGCTCGTCACCCACGGCCGGAATCTTGAGGTCCGAGACGGCCTTCGCGAGGCGCCGGCACCAGAGCGAAAGCTGTTCACTATTGAGGAGTGGCAAGAGCGCCGCGAAGGTGTCGGACCCCATGCGCGCAGGGACGCCGCAGCGGTACCCCACGCTCCCCATGTCGTAGTCACTCGTGTGCCGCTCCAGACACGCACCGACGTCGCGGAGGATCTCAGACACCCGCTGCCCGACCGCTGCTGGGGGGAGCGCTCCTTCGGACTGAAGCTTCTGCCGGAGCAATCCGAGCGCGTCCACCTTTCCAACGACCAATCCGCCGCCCAACTTTTGCTTGGTCAGCGTGAAGGTGTTGAGGTACCGCTTCAGCTCACTCTCCATGTGGCTCGCTGTAAACAGCCCGGTCACTGGATCTCGCAGGGAACACGATGGCGTCGTGACGGCGTAACCCACAAGCGACCGAAAGAACCCCTCCAGCTTCCGAAGGTCACACGCCACGGGCAGTCCGTAGAGCGCGAGGACGCCGACCCTCGAACGCTCAACCACTCGGCCGACCCGGTGGTGATACGCGAGCGGAATCGCCATGAGGGACAGGTCGCCAGAACCGAGGTCGTCATCTGGCCCGGGGTCTGCTAGGAGCGCCACGTGGCCGCGCTCGACGTCGCAGCCAAAGAATTCCCCTCGCTCGAACGCCAGCGCGATCGCTTTGAGCATGACTCCGTGGGCGACCTCCTCGCTGTAGTCGACGCGGTCGCCGACGCGCACTTCGGGTAGCGCCGTCGCCTCGGCGTGCCTCACCGCAGCCCCGACGCCTTCGCCGCCGACCACCTTGAGCACCCAGTCGCCGTCGCTGGCTGTCGCCGCGCCAGCGTCGTGCAGGAGCAGGGCAACCCTGTCACACCGGAGGATTTGTCTCATCTCGTGGCAGGCGACCTGGTACACCTCCTCCTCACCCATGCCCTCGAAGAGGCGAGAGAGGCCGTCCATGACGTCATTCAGGCTCGGCCCGCCGACGTCGGCCGCGCGCTTGAAGAAGTGTGTCCAAGGCATGTCCCACTCTGCTCATTTCTGCCGCGTCGCAGCCGCGGCCCGCGACGTCGAGGTCATCGTAGGGACATTCCGGAGATTCCTGCGTCGAGCCTCACGACCAGCAGGTTCGAATTCTTCGAATCTGCGGCGCGCCAGTTTCGACTAGGGCCCTTCGCACTTCCAAGACAGAATCTGGTCAGGAGGAGAGATCATGAACCAGCTGAATCGGTTGCGGCGTTGGATTCGACGAGCCCTGAGCTGCTGGGAGCGTTCCCTCGGGCAGGCCGATCAAGGGCACTTCCCAGGCGTGGCAATGCAACCGGTGCGCCGCGAGCGCCAGGAAGCGGGAGCATGATCCGCGCCGTCCAGCCCAGCGCCGTGAGCAGGAGGCCAGAGCGACCTGTGTGCGCCTCGCCGAGCTGCGAGAAGACGACCCGCAAGGACAAGCCGTTTTGCCCCGAACACGTCGCAGAGCACCCCTACGCTCAGGGTGTCATGGACCAGCTGGCGAGGCTCGAGGGTGAGGTCGCGAGAGTCCGCAAGGTCGGAACCCGAGGAGTCAACCCCCTAGGACTCATGTCTCAGGAGATCCTCCGTGAGCTTCGTGTCCACGGACCACGGACAGTGGTTCGACTTGCGCGGGACCTGGGTGTCCAGGGGTCGGTGATCTCCTCCTACGTGGCTGCCCTCACCAAACGCGGTCAGGTTCGACAGTCGCATGGGGACCGGGGCCAGGTCTTCGCGCACTACGTGAGTAGAGCCCGATGTCGGTCCCTGCGGCGCGCTCCAGATGTGGAGAGGACGCGGACATTGACTCGTTCATTTGGCTGCGGTGTTCGAGCGTCGATTCCTGGGGGGAGTCCAGAAGAAGAATGCTCACGTGTGACGGGCGTCAGTCCGCAGACACTGCTTCGGAAGCTGAAGCGCTACGGAAGCTAAAGCGCTACGGGACCGACAAGCGGGATTGTCGAGCCTGACGCATTGGTGAGCGCTGACGAGGGGCATTGGACTAATGTCCAACCACGACTACGGCAGCCTCAGGGCCCATGACTTGGCGCTTCCGATCGACTACAGCCTTCGACGCAGTCGAATCAGGATCACGCTTTCGTGGAGCGCCACACAAGGAGGGGACAGCGGGCTTCTCGGAGGACTGCCTCTGCAACTGACCCGAAGAACCACCTCGAAACCCCGGAGCGGCCGTGAGTGGTCATGGCCACTAGGTCCGCGTCCGAAGCGGCGCCGAGGATCCCGTGCGCAGGCTGGTCGTAGACCGTTGCTCGCTTGACGTCCACGCCGCTTTCCTTGAGCGCTTTGAACTGGTCATTCAACGGTGCAACGCTCGTCTCCCGCCGCTCGGGAGTCCACCAGTCGGAGTCAGCTGGTGGCGGGCCAGGGTAGTGATCAACTTCCACTCGCAGCAGAGTGACCTCCGACCCACAGGAGAGAGCCAAGGCTTGGACTGCCGGCAATATCTCGTCTGCCAACGGGGACCCGTCCAAGGGGACGACGATCTTCCTGAACGGTCGCTGGTTGCTCACCGCAGGGAGCGAGTGTGGGGTGCATAGCAAGACAGGCACCTCGCTTCGCCTCAGGACACGCTCAGCAACGCTCCCGCGCGTCAGCATGGCGGTTCCGGTGCGCCCATGGGAAAACATGGCCAGGAGGTCGAACTCAGACTTGCGAGCGCAGCTCAGAATCTGCTCCGCCGGATCACCTAACTCGACGCGGGTGCTGACCGTCCAGCCTTGTTGCACCAAGTCACGCTGAAAGACTTCCAACCCTCGCTCCGCGGAACTTCGAGCCTCTTGGCTTAGCAGTTCGCGCTCGGTTGGAGTAACCACCCTGAGGAGGGTGGCAGATACACCGGCTGCTTTGCACATCGGTCCCATGAAATGGAGGACGTTGGCTGACGTGTCGGAGCCGTCCAGCGGAATCAACACATTGTGAGCAGCCCAGGCTTCGTTCACCGTCGACTCTACCTGCTTGCTTCTTGGCCGGGAGGACGGATGAGTAGCACGGGCAGCGGGCTCGCGCGGAGGACCCTCTCAGCTACTGAACCCAGGAGCCAACGTGTGACTCCGGTTCGCCCATGCGTCGTCATGGCGATCATGTCAGCGCCGGATTCGGCGGCAGCTTCCAAGATCGAGCTCGCAGCCTCTCCTCTCTTGCTGAGGGAGCTGACCTTGACCCCCTCCTTCGCCAAGGCTGCCTCGCGTGACTCCAAGACCTCCTTGGCGTGAGCTGAAGCGGCGTCCAATTCCCTGATGTAGGCGAGGGGGTTGTGACTCGGCTCAACCCAAGCTGCAGAGAATAGGACGGCTTCGGCGCCTTGTGAGAGGCAGAGCCCTTGGACATGCTGGAGGACCGAGTCTGCCAATGTGCTCCCGTCCAATGGGACCAGGATCTTCTTCGCCGTGGGCTCCTTCACCCCTTCCCGCGGGGGAGTGCCCAGGAGGAGGGGAATAGGGCAGTGTCGGACTACATGTTCTGCAACGCTTCCCCAAACCCAACGCTTCAAGCCGCCGCGACCATGGGTCATGAGGACGACCAAGTCGAAGTTCCCCTGCTCGACCTCCTTTAGAACTTGCTCGGCTGGTTCGTCCGATACCCTGACAAGGGTCGTAGCTTCACCGAGGCAAGAGCCTGCGACCGCTTCAAGGTATTGCTCAGCGTCGCGAACAGCCTCGGGTCCGGGGACGACCTGCAGGAGGGTGACGGCCGCTCCCTCTGATTGAACTGCTTTGAGGAGATCGACGCTGTGCTTGGAGAAATCCGACCCGTCAAGGGGGAGTAGGGCCCGCGAGAATGTCATCTTCAATTGCTCCCGAGAAAGAAAGTGCACGGATAAGGAAAAACTACTCGACTCAGTTTACGCGGACAAAACCATTCGGAACATACGAATCAGCCGACGCAGACCAACGGTATTTTCGAACCTAGGAAAGGATCCGCTGAGTGGATACTGGCAAGAATCGCGAACCCATGAGGCAGCACCAAAGGCAGGCAGGATGTACTCGAAAATACTGATCCCGACCGATGGATCTGACCTCTCGCTCTCAATCCTCTGGACCCTGCGATCGCTCGTGATCGGGGCGAAGCCAGAGCTCACCCTTCTTCGGGTGGTTGTGCCTGAGGACGAGCAGGCTGAGGTGGTCGCGCAATCTGCAAGCGAGGGTTTGGCCGCAACTCAAGAACTCCTGAAGGCGTGGGGCCTACCCGCTACGGTCCGTCTCGAGACGGAAGGTGACCCCGCTGATCGCATCCTCGCGGTTGCGGAGGAGATCTCAGCCGATCTTGTGGCCATGTCTTCGCATGGGCGCTCGGGGATCACCCGAATGGTGCGCGGAAGCGTCGCCGAGCGGGTGCTCCGTCGCTGTACCGCACCAGTGCTTCTCTGCACCCCGAATTCAGGCTCAGTTGCCGAGTATCCACAGTTTCGGCGCGTCTTGGTCCCGCTGGACGGATCTGAGCTAGCAGATCGAATTCTCCCGGACGTTGAGAAGATTGCCCTAGCCTACGGCTCTGAGGTGACCCTAATGCGGGTCGAAGGCATGCTGCGCGAACCACCCTCGCCTGTGTTTCAGTCGAAGTGGTGGAGCGAAGAGCGAGTGGAGGAGCAGCTCGCTCCTTTGATTCCGCAACGCGACGTTCTCGAGAACGCTGGGGTGAAGGTTGGGCGGTTGGTCGCCCACGGCAGCCCCTCCGACCGGATCCTGTGGGCTGCGAGGAAGGTCGATCTGGTTGCCATGACCACGCATGGTCGGTCCGGCGCCACACGCTGGTTTTTCGGTTCGGTCGCGGAGGCAGTCCTCCGCGAGGCCGACTGCCCCCTCCTGATTCGTCGAGTAGCTCCAGATGTGGAGGCCAACGGTTAGGTCTCGGACTACAGCTAGCCGAAGAAGGATGGCCGCAAGGAGAACCCTAGATCGAGGACAACCAACCCAGCGTCGGGACACGTGCGTGAGCTGCGGGACCTTTGGCCAAGTTGATGATGTGGTCTGGTAGGAATGCGAGTTATGAGTAAGAAGATTCTCGTGCCGCTCGACGGAGGTGAGTTTGCGGACGGCATTCTCCAGGTCGTGGCGCCGTTCATGTCAAGTGGATCCCAAACAGAGCTCTTCAGGGTCTACCAGGACGAAGGAGAGCGTGAGGCAGCCAGCGCTCACATTGAGGGGAGGGCGCAACAGCTGCGAGCAAGTGGCACGGTCGCAACCTGCGCGCTTCAACAGGGCGACCCCGCTGCAGAGATATTGGAGCGCATCGAGTTGGTTAAGCCGGACTTGGTCGCGATGGCGAGCCACGGACGGATAGGGCCTTGGCGTTGGGTGCGGGGAAGCGTCGCAGAGCGCGTTCTCCGCTACTGCTCAACGCCGCTCTTGATTGCCCAACCGAGCGGGGCTGAGGGGTGCCTGAGATGGCTGTGATTGATCCTGCGACTGCTAGGAATAGTGTGAATCCCAGGCGCGTGGCATTGGGGCCGTGGTATTCCTGGTCCAGGAACCAGAACACGGGGAACCCAACCGCGACCGGGACCAGGACGCCAACGATCCCAACAGAGAGGGCGGCCTTCCCCTGCCGAAAGATCGCACGCGAAACGTCGACCTCGAACCCAACCGAGAGCAGGAGGAAGAACACGCCCAGCCACGAGACCGTGTCCAACATGGCCATTTGGATGACCTCGACCGGGAAGAGAGCGCTCTGTAGCTCAGGGCTGATTCGCCCCAGCAGGGTTGGTCCTAGAACGACCCCAGTCAAGATTTCGCCAGCGAGGGCAGGGATCTTGATTCGCTGGCAGGCCACCCCCAGGGTTCTGGCGACCGCGAGCAGTAGCAGCAGTTGCACAAGGAAGAGCTGAATGTGGGATTCGTCTAGGTAGTGCACGGGCGAGCCATGGGATGGGTGAGTGTTTGCGAAATGGTAGCGCGCGCCAGCCCAGCAGGGCGAGTGCATTCCCAGCCTCTTGATCGAATCGGCTTGCTCCACAGCACCGTCGGCTGCATGACCTGAAGAGATTGTGGAAACGCGGCTGGGTAGCAGGATCGCAGCACTGCAAGCGCCTCCGTTCATTCATGTTCTGCTGTACGGATCGCGGCAGAATCGAGAACTCATGAGTGGAAAAGAGATCAGGGAACAGCTAGCTGGCCAGGTTCAGCCGTTGACCCTTCTCGTGCGATGCGGCAATCTCGAAGCGTCGTGAAGATACTTCCGCAATGACGAACAGGCATCATTTGGGATATTCGTAGCATGGGGGTTCTCTGCCATGGCTGAAGAGTGCGAGAAGTCAGTGACTGTCATTTCGCGAGTCCTGCTGCCGCTAGACGGCTCGGAATTCTCCGAGAGGGCCCTCGGTATGCTCAGCGTGATTCCTGCGGGGGCTGAGCTCACTCTCTTTCGGGCAGTTGAAAGTCCTGAGGCATTGAGCGAAGCACAGCGCTACTTGGAGGACGTTGCAACTCACCTCGAGCGCAAGGCGACTACGGTTCTTGCTCAAGCAGAAGACCCGACCTGCGCGATCCTTGAAGAAGTTGCGAAGGGGGGCCATGACCTGGTTGTGTTGATGACTCACGGGCGTGGGGGGCTGAGCCGACTGGTCTGGGGGAGCGTGGCAGAACAGGTGGTTCGACGCTGCCCTGTGCCCACGCTCCTGAAGAACCCCAAGCACGAGCGCGAGGCTGTGGCTCTCCGTAAACTGCTGGTCCCGCTGGACGGTACTGAAGCGGCAGACTCAGTCTTGGAATGGGTGACCGCATTCTGCATTCCCCTCCAGGCAGAGGCCACCCTGCTGACGGCGATTTGGAACGAGCCCGAGCAGTTTCGCGAAGAAGAGAAGCGATCCCGGGTTAGGGCGGAGGCTGTGCTGCTGCCGCGCGTCCGAGAACTGGAGAGGGAAGGTGTCAAGACCAAGTCCCTCGTGAAGACCATGAGGAATCCGGCCGAGGTGATCCTGGAAGTGGCGCAGGAGGCCGGGGTCGATCTGATTGCCATGGCCACCGAGGGGAGGACTGGGATCCACCGGTGGTTCCAAGGCTCCGTGGCCGAAGCAGTGCTTCGGATTAGCCCGCTGCCGGTGCTTTTGGTGCGGGCACAACCAGTAGGCAGTGCACTCAGCTGAGGGAGTACAAATGTTCCGCAAAGTGCTAGTCCCGCTAGATGGGTCGGAGGTGTCGGCGAGGATCCTCACGTTCCTGGAGCCGATCATCGAACTCAAGGGCGCTTCAATCGTCGCATTGTCGGTGGAAAGCGACCCGCCGCCTGGTCCTCAAGGCGAGGCGAGCGGCGCTTGGTCCCAGGGGGTTGACGCACTTCAGCGGCAGTCTGCGGCAGTCAGCGCTATCCGGCGACAAGGGGACCCCGCAGAGGAGATCCTGGCGGTGGCGTGCTCGGAAGGGGTCTCTCTGATTGCAATGTCCACCCATGGACGCACGGGCATTTCGCGGCTGGTGCGAGGAAGCGTCGCTGAGCGGGTGCTTCGGAGCGCTGATACACCAGTTCTCCTAGTCAACCCCTTTACCAAGCCGCATGCGCAAGACTCACAAATCAGCAGAATCCTCGTTCCCCTTGATCGATCAGCCACGTCTGCGGCCGTGATTCCTGAAGTAGCGCAACTTGCACAGGCCTACAGCTCACACGTGACTCTCTTCCATGTCGCAAACCCTGAGTTGCACGAATCACCTATGGCCGAACGGCGGGAAACCGAGAGGGATAAGGTGTTTCGCGAACAAGCGGCAATACATGTGCGGCAACTCGCAGAAGCAGGCGTCCAGGCAACGGTCAAGGTCGTCTTCGAGTTTGGCGCAGCCGCCCAGATCTTGGCTGCGGTCGAAGACCAGGCCATTGACCTCGTTGCTCTCACGACTCACGGACGGAGTGGCATGAGCCGCTGGCTGTTCGGCTCCGTTGCTGAACACGTGATTCGTCAATGCAGGGCGCCCCTCCTCGTGAAGAGGATCGCCGAGGCAGAGAGTCGATAGCGTGGCCGTCCTTAGGAGTAGCCTGGTGGGACTTGACGGTTCGCCAATCGCCGAGCGACCGCTGCCATTGTTGGGTGCGGTATGCATCGGAGTTGAAGACGGCAGTCACAATGTCCACACTCTCGGCAGCGACGCTAAACATAGGGACATGCGCGCCGCGGCAGAAGCGTACGTCCAACGGCACGCAATTGAGCTAGAGCGCCGCAAGGTCCGCGCTTCGACCGCCATGGCCTGCGACCATCCCGCCGAGTTCCTCCTAGAATCCGTTGATTCGACCGACTCCAACCTGATCGCGAGGACCACTGGCCGAAGTGGAGTCAAGCGGTGGCTCCTCGGATCCGTGGCAGAGAAGGTGATGAGAGCGAGTCAGGTTCCAGTCCTCCTCGTTCGAGGGGACGCGTAGTGAACGGAGCAGGCATGATGGAGTTGTTCAGAAGGATTCTCGTTCCACTGGACGGATCTCCGCTCTCAGAGGAGGTGTTGAGAGTGGCGACGCCTCTGATCGACCACACCCAGGAGCCCGTTGAGCTGCTGCGCGTGGTATCTCCGCTGCCGCTGGCCAGCCCCCTTCGTCCGCTTAGAACGGGGCAAGAGCGCCTCGTCGAGGAGGCGATAGCTACCTCAACGCGCTATCTGAGTGAAGTCGCGGCTCGCTCCAGTCGGGGGAATGTGAGCTTTGCGCAGCATGTCGAGGTTGGCGAGGCAGCAACCCAGATTCTCAAGCATGTAGGGCAACTCCAGCCGACCTTGGTTGCCATGGCAACCCATGGCAGGTCAGGTGTTTCACGATGGGTACGTGGCAGCGTGGCGGAGAAGGTGCTGCGGCAGGTGCATGTGCCGCTGTTTCTCGCCCAGCCCAGCACTCAGGGACAGATCAAGCGGGTGTTGGTTCCATTGGATGCTTCGAGTGAATCCGCCAGGATCATTCCTCTCGTTCAACAGCTTGCGCGGGCGTTCGAAGCTGAGGTCGTCCTGTTTCACGTTGGGCTTCGAGCAGGCGGAGAGCTCGTAGCTGCCGAGACCGGAGGGGTTGCAGTTCTTACTCAGAGGATGATCGAGGACAAGCTAGAGCCCTACCGCCGGGAGTTGGAGAGCGGCGGCGTTTCCGCTCGGACAAGAGCTGCTCTTGGGCTCGACCCTGCAGTGCGTATCATGGAAGCAATCGAGCAGGAAGGGATCGACGCAATCGCCATGACTTCCCATGGTCGTAGCGGACTGGACCGTTGGATGTTCGGTTCAGTGGCTGAGAAAGTGCTGCGCCAGTGTTCGCTCCCCCTTCTTCTCCTTCCACTGAGGGGCCAGTCAGGCTGAACGCGCAGCTTCGACATAGAAGTCTTACCCCCACACACTCGCGACGAATACTTGCCATGAGATATCGGAAACCAACACCCAGGCTCGATTCCCTGTGAGTACCAGTTGGCATAGCTGCCCAAAGGAGGAGGTGCTCGAAGCCTTCGGGTTCTCGGATTCCGGGCTGACCTCGGCAGAGGCGGATTCCCGACTCGCCCGCTACGGCGAGAACTCCATTCCTGAGTCCGCACCGATCTCCTTCCTGACTATTTTCCTGCGTCAATTCAACAACCCGCTGATCTACATCCTCGCTCTGGCCGGCGTGGTGTCGCTGGGCATTGGCGAAGGCGGTGACGCCGCGTTCATCTTTGGCGTCCTCACGCTCAACGCCGTGATTGGAGGTTTTCAGGAGTGGCGGGCAGAACGCAGCAGCAGGGCGCTCCAAGGCCTCGTCCGGACACGTGCCACAGTGATCCGCGGCGGTGAGGCTCGCGAGATCGACAGTGAACGCGTTGTCCCCGGTGACGCCGTCTGGTTGGAGTCTGGGAGCAGAATCCCCGCGGACATTCGGCTCACGTCTGCGCATGGGCTGGAAGTCGACGAGTCGCTGCTGACTGGTGAGTCTGTGCCTGTACAGAAGGATCCTGACTGGGTTGGCTCGGAGCTCGCGTCGGTCGGGGACAGGAAAAACATGGCTCATGCCGGTTCAATCGTCGTCCGCGGGCGCGCGAAGGGAGTGGTGGTCGAGACTGGGGTTCGCACATTGGTCGGCGAGCTCGCGCTGCAGGTCACTGCCACGTCTGGTGCCAAGCCCCCCTTGATCATGCGCATGGAGCGCTTCACCCGAGTGATCGCTGTTGCAGTCTTGGCGGCTGCTGTCTTCATTGGGTTGATCGGAGTGTTTGGGAAGGGACACCCAGCTTCCGAGATGTTTATGTTCGCGGTTGCCCTCGCCGTTTCAGCAATCCCCGAAGGCCTGCCGGTCGCGCTGACCGTAGCCCTCGCAGTCGCGACCAAGCGGATGGCTGATCGCGGCGTGATCGTACGCAGGCTGACTGCAGTTGAGGGGCTGGGGAGTTGCACGCTCGTTGCCTCGGACAAGACGGGGACATTGACCTGCAATGAGATCACTGTTCGGACCGTGTGTGCGGCCGGCAGGGTCCTGACGGTCTCTGGGGAAGGCTACGTCCCCGAAGGGGTGGTGGAGGAGGAGGGCCGAGGTATCACCCTGGAAAACACCCCTGCCTTGACTGATCTCGCATGGGCCGCTGCGTTGTGCAATGAGGGGCACTTGCACCAAAGGGACGGCGCATGGACGTGGCGAGGAGACCCCACAGACGTGGCCTTGCTGTCCTTCGCACACAAGCTGGGCATCGTGCGCGAGGATATCCTCGGGCGGTTTCAAGAGATCAATCAGATCCCCTTCGAGCCGGAGCGCAAGTTTGCAGCCACCTACAACCGCGTCGAGGGTGCAGTACGTGTGTTCGCCAAGGGTGCCCCTGAGCGGGTCCTGGGAATGTGCGAGCTCTCGTTGCACCAGCAAGAGGATCAGTTGCGATCTGCCGTCGAGCTGGCTGGGAGAGGCTTCAGGGTGCTGGCGTTCGCAGACGGTGCAGCTCCCGATTCCATCGAGCAGAGCGGGGTCCCTGAAGAACCTGTAGGGCTGCGCTTCCTCGGCTTAGTCGGAATGATCGATCCGCTTCGGACTGGCGTCAAAGAGGCAGTGCAGGCATGCAAGTCCGCCGGGATCTCGGTGACTATGATCACTGGGGATCACCCCGTGACGGCCCTCGCCATCGCCCGCGACCTCGGCATGGCGACCGAAGCCAGCGAGGTCGTTTCCGGTTTGGACATTGCCCAACCAACCGGAGAGGACCTCTCCAAGCTCGTCCAAACTGTGCGCGTCTTTGCGCGCGTATCTCCCCAGCAGAAGTTGGAGATCGTCGACGCTGCCCGGCAGGCAGGGCATTTCGTGGCTGTGACAGGCGATGGCGTCAATGACGCGCCCGCTCTCCGCGCAGCCAACATCGGTGTGGCAATGGGCAAGGGGGGCACCGACGTCGCTCGCGAGGCGGCAGAGCTCGTGCTGAGTGACGACAACTTCGCGACGATCGTGTCTGGTGTTGAAGAAGGTCGAGTTGCGTACTCCAATGTCCGGAAGGTGATCTACCTGCTCGTGTCCACCGGCGCGGCCGAAGTCGTCATGGTGGCGTTGTGCCTCCTCTCCGGGCTCCCGTTGCCGCTGTTGCCAGTCCAGCTTCTGTGGCTCAACCTCGTGACCAACGGAATCCAGGACGTTGCGCTTGCCTTCGAGCCGAAGGAGGCAGAGGTCCTTGAGCGCAAGCCCAGGCCGCCTACGGAGCGGATCTTTGACCGCCTCATGATCGAGCGAACGCTCATTGCGGCCGCCGTCATGGGTGGAGTCGGGTTCGGGACATTCCACTGGCTCCTGGCGAGTGGGTGGTCGGAAGTGAGCGCGCGTAACGCACTCTTGCTCCTGATGGTCCTCTTTCAGAACGTCCACATCGGCAACTGCCGCTCTGAGACACGCTCTCTGTTCCGGCTATCCCCATTCGTGAGCCCCGTCCTCTTGGCAGGCACGCTGACTGCGTTCTTGATTCACCTCGGGGTGATGCACTTTCCGCTGGCCCAACGGGTCCTCCAAACGGAGCCCGTGGCACTGGATAGGTGGCCACTGCTCCTGGCGCTCGCGCTGTCTGTAGCGGTCGCGCTCGAATTCCATAAGTTGCTCTGGAAACTCCGCCGAAGTGAAGAGTCAGTTGCTACCTAGATTCGGCTGCCATCCGGGCAGCCCCAAAGCCGCATAAGCAAGGGGCGCAAGGCACACGGGGCCGCATGCATGATGAGAACTCGTTCAGCGGTGGCTTGAGGGCTCGCATGTGCGCTAATCGCGGCCAACTAGTTGAGCTGCGACGTCGTCGAGCCCTGGCTGACGGGCGAATGCCGCGGGAGCCGGTGATTGGGTCGAATGCGGCGCGCATATCGACGCTCCGCTGCAAGGGCTCAAGGAAGCAGACATTGGCGGCTTGGCGACCCGATGACGAATGCATGCTGTGAACCTATCAACAGGCCGCCAAGATTCTGGTCGTGTTCTTGGTCTCCGTGAGGCTCTTAGGCATGGTACCGCCCGTCGTAGTGGAGCGCTCGTCAACACCGTTACCTTCGTATAGCCATTGCCGCCGATCTGGCGCTGGCATAGCGTAGACGGGCTGTGCACGGCAATACAGAATGCGCGGTTCATGTTCGTTCCGATCGGCGACACACCCAACCCGAAGCAGTTCACCCCCTGGGTGACCTATGCATTGATTGCGGCAAACGTGTTGATCTTCCTGATATGCGTTCCGCGAATGCTTGAGCTGGCCGATCCCCAAGATCCGTTCCTGCATCATTTCGTCAATCGGGTCGCGACGGAGGTGGGCATGTCGCAGGCGGAGGCGACGGAGTTGGCTGCTGAGACCACCCGCTACGACCTGACACTGTTTCGCTACGGGTTTCGGCCAGCTGCCCCATCCGTCGTGGGTCTGGTTGCTTCCATGTTCTTGCACGCCGGGGTAGCGCACCTACTGGGGAACATGCTCTTTCTGTGGATCTTTGGTGACAACGTCGAACGACGGCTCGGCCGTGGCGCCTACCTCGGGCTGTACCTGGGGTGGGGCGTAATAGCGGCGCTTGGGGACGGCGGATTGCGCATGGGGTCCCACCTCTCTGGCGTCGGGGCGTCGGGTGCGATTTCAGGCGTCATTGGCGCGTATTTCGTCTGGTTCCCTTACAACCGCGTGCGTGTCGTGGTGTTCATTCCACCGGTGCTCATCCCGGTCGCGTTCTTCGAGCTGCCTGCCCGCGTGGTGCTGACGGTCCTTGTTCTGGTGGACAACATGTTCGACCTCGTGCTTGAGTTCCTCCTGGGGCGAGCGGGCGGTGTGGCGCACGGAGCGCATCTCGGCGGGTTCTTCGCCGGGCTAGTCATGGCCTGGGCCTGGGCGCGTTGGTGCGAGCCGTGGCATCCTGACCACTCCGAATACTCCGGCGCCGAGCAGTTGGGGTTTGCAAGGGCATATCTAGACCATCGCCTGCCGACGGCGGCCTACCAAGAGGTGTGCCGCGTGTTGGATCGAGACGACAGCACCCCCCAAGACCGGGCACAAGCGCGCGCAATCCTGTTTGAACTGCAGCAGCGAACCGGTGGCCTGCCCGCACGCCACCAACTGGAGTGAAGCGCGCGGAGCGGGCCTGGCGCACCTCGGTCGCAAGCAGAAAGAAGCGAGCACCGCGGCCGGCCAATTCAGCATCAACAGCGTCGCTGAAGGTAATAATCGAAAGCCTGGTGCAGCTGAGGTAGCTTCGCGGATCGAGGTCCATAACACCACTGCCGAAGCACTCAGCTTCAACCCAACGAGGTGGATGTTCCGACAACGTGAATGCCGGGGCATCTTCCGATACTGATCCAGGCCCCTTCGCTGCTCGTGCGGAACTGGCTCGATACTTGGAAGACTGCGTGTTGTCGTCTGGCCTTCGGTAGCTTAATGCTCTGAGATAGAGCCACCAGGGGTTCGTTGACATTGTCGAGTTCCATGACTTTCCTGAGCATTTTCAAGAGTCGAGCAGGCATTGGCGCACACAGCGCTCAGAGACCAGCCCCCATACCCTCTGCAACTCGCCTCACACGCTGCGCGCTCCCTTTTTGCTGCTTGCGCAAAGGCAAGCCTCCTGGACGAGTTGTGCTTATGCTGTACAACCGAGGCGTCGCCGAGGGCAAGACCGGAGGCTGCGATGCAGAGCGGTGGTTCAACACGGGCTGAAGGTGGGATCACGGACACCATCCAGTGGGAGTCGATTTGCCAGACAGGTTTGCCCGGGGGAGACCGTCTCTGGCGGGCAAGAGTTCCAGGTGGGTGGCTGGCGCTGTTCGAAGACTGCCATGGCAATCGTGCAGGCCTGACATTCATGCCCGATCCAAACCACGCATGGCGAGCTAGCCCAGCTCGCGAGAGTGATGAAAAGCGGGGTGAACCGGGCTCAGAGATGTCGAGAAAACCTTCCGGTTCAGGGGGCTCACCTTAGAGGGGTGCTTGCCAGGTCGCTCGGCTTTGCTTCATGTTGCAACCAAACAGGTGATGAAGCACTCGCAGATTCGGGCAATGAGCTTCTTAGCCAAGGAGTCTGGTAGCAGTTGCTTGCGGGGAGTTGGCCCTCCGAGAGGTCATTGAACCAAGCCTACTTCTTCCCTCAAATCACAGCCTCGACGATATTCCCTGCCGGATCAATGAAACTACCCGGTTCGATTGGCACGCCTCGTTCCCCCAGCTATCACATGTACGGCTCCAGGCCGGTCATGGATCAGCAAGTGGGCCTGCGTCTGTGGGACCAGTAGGTCACCGAAGATTCAATCTACAAGCAGCTGCCGAAGGGGATCTTCGTGTCGGCTGGCGACCGCGCGAAGCCCTCTCCACTGCTTGGGGTTCTCGAGCGGCCTCTTTCACGGTTGGTTGGTTCACGGTTCACTTGAACCGCAAGATCGCAGCAGCCCCTCCCAGTTCACGGAGCTTGTCCTTTTCGTGAGCGATGTGCTCGACGCTGGCCCCAGAAACGATCGCCAATTCCACAGCGCAATCGATCAGGTCCGGGACACGACGGGTGGAGCGCTTGCAAATCGGACACTCAACCAAGGTCGGCGGCTCTTTGCCCACGTCATTTGCCCACTCGAACAGGAAATTGCAATCTGGGCATTCGCGCCCGGGTGTCCCTTCGCCGTCGAGCACGATGAGAGTGCTCACTTTGCCAAAGAAGAGTGAGCGCAAGGTCTCGTCCAACCCGGTTGTGCCCAGCCCCGAACTACCGAGTTGGTCTCGAACAGTATCGAGCAGCTCGACTTCTTTCTCCCGCTCCACGCGCGTCTCAATCACTGCGACTCGCTCGCGCAGATCATTCAAGTTGAGGGCCAAATTCATGGAGAGCGGCTCTCGCGCAACGACGCGCTCTCTCAGGTAGCTGTGCAGGTGCGCTTCGAGTTGGGGGATGACCTGTTCGTTTCCTGCCAGGATCAGCCGGTCAAATGGTCGTACCCGGTAGCGGCGGAATGTGCGGTCAGCGACCTCAGCGAGATGCTGGTGAAGGACGTACTTGGCGTGCCCCCTGCGGCGCAGCTCTTCTAACCCTTGGTAGTTGCCCGGCCGGGTACGGGTGGCGGTGCGTTGAGGTCCGCCTGCTGGCGCGCGGCGGTGCCGCTCGTGCTCCCCAACGACTTCTTCCCAGCCCTCGACTTCTCCAAGGTAGGACTCGAAGATGATCGCGCGCTTTTCGTCGCACAAGATCACGCCGTAGCGCTCGTACTGATCGAGTACGCTGCTCAGGGGGGAAACATACGGACTGCGGTCAACAACCAAGCGGTCGTGTAAGTCGATAGGCAGGCTGATGACTTCATTCCCGCCGCTGTGTGCAAACAGAGCATGGCTGCCACGGCCTTGGGCCGGCGGTCGGGACAGCAGGGCTTCGGCCCGCTGGCGAACCTGCTCAAGCAAGCCTCGAGCCTCCTTCTTGCGCTCCGAATCCCAGCCCGTGTCGGCCTCAATCACTTCGTCCGCCTCGCGGGTCAAGTTCTTTAGCGTCGCGCGGCGCTCGGCAACATCCCCCCAAGCCCTAACATAGAGGCTGATCACGGGGTCTTCACCGCCTCTCACAGCGAGCAGGGTGGCGATCTTGTCGTGGTTAAGTGTGCGGCCGGTCATCTCCAACTCCATTTCCAACAGGGTGGCCCTTGATCTTGCCAGATTTCCCTCTCGGCGGCGCGGTGCCCTGCATGAACAAAGCAACTGGGTGGCAGGCGCAGCTCAAGAGACTCAGCGTATGGCTTGCTTGGGCTGTCTTGTAGCGACCCGGTTCGCTCGGAGGCGGAGCGCGCCCGACGAGCCGCCTGGTTGCCGTGAGCCACATCTGGCAATCGAATCCTCGGCGCCTTAATTTAGCGCGCAAGTGACTCAATAATCCCCGGAGGGATGCGCCACTTCATTGCGGTGGGTCCCTTCGTCTAGTGGGCCCGAGCACGCTTGCTGGAAAGACACAGACGCTGGCGTGAAGTGTTAGCCGGTTGGGTCGGGTCGTGGATCCCGCATTGTCTGCAGCGCCCTGCTCTCTGTCCCCTGCTCTTGCAGCCTTGGCAACGATCATGCGACCCGGACGCGCTTTCCAGTCTGCTCGTAGTAGAGGGCCCCTTCGACTGTGCCTGGCTCCGAGCCGTCTGATACCCAGAGGCCATGAGCAGCTGCAGGCACAGGGTTGCGGGGCTGCGGTGTGAGCTGAAGATCCGTCGGGTCAATCGAGCCCGCGACGAATAGCTTCCCGCCGACGGACGCATTACCCGTGACAGAAACGTGGCCTTCAACTCCAAGCATGATCGGAAACTCAGAGTTTGAGGTCGCGACGCGCAGCACTCCCTCAGGCGCAGGCGTCACGTCGTATGTCAGCTCGACCTCCCCTTCAGGCGGGTGAAACACGAGTGAACTTCCGTCGAGCAGGTGCACAGCGCCGTAGGAGCTTAGCCCGCGGCGGGTCATGAGGACCCCGTCAGCGAGGTCAATCGTGATGAGCTGCTCAATGACTTCACCATTCTCAGGGTCGGTGCGCGCAACCTCCAAAGCTCCGCCCTCTTCGCCTGCGTGGTAGTGGGCACGGAGCTTCGATCCCGTCACTTCTGCACCAGCAGCCACGTAGAACCGTCGCGCGACGTCCGAGATCATGTCGGCCTCAACCGAGCCTGGGCTCTCCGTGCGCGCGTTCTCCAGCAAGATCAGCGGACGGTTGTCGACGACCAACCCGTCGCCGCGGTGCTCGCGCACGACCTCAAGCACGCCCCCCGAACACGCGTCCACGTGGGTTCCGCCTGGAGCTTCCAAGACCGAGATCACCTCCAAAGGCGTCTGCCCCCGAACGACCTTCAACACTGGCTCGCCAGGAAACGCCGTCCAGTGTGCGCCGATCCGGGAGCCCGCTGGTGGGTTCAGGAGCCGATTCCTGTGCATGACCCCGACGTTGGCGGCCAGGTAGCTGGGCCCGCCGAACGCTCCGTTGACCACGCGCTGCATAGCCTGAACCTGATACGTCGCGAGGTGCGCCCAATCCTCCAGTGACCCTGGCCCTCCCTCAGAACCAAAGAATGCCAATGGCAGGTTGGCGGCGTTCCAATCGCCGAACCGAGCTTCGCTTTGCTGGTAGTGGCTCTGACCCTTGCCCTTGAGCCAGTAGCCTCCTTGCGGGGGGCGCCTGCGGTGCTCGCCGCGGTCTCGGCGCGCCATGGCCTCGCGTCGTCGTCGCATGCGGCGTTGCTCCCGCTTTTCTCGCTTCGTGCGGCGACGCTCCTCGCGCCTGCGCTTGCGCTCCTCGCGCTCCGCTCTCTTGCGAGCCTTGTAGTCCTCCCGGCGCTGGCGGCGGTCCTCGCGCTTGTGCCTCCGCTTCTCAAGTCGCTCGCGAGCGCGGCGAACGCGCTTTGCATAGCGACTACGTCCTGCAGCCTCCGCCAATTCCTCCATGTCGCTGAGCTCGTCGATTTGCTCCTGTTCCCTGCGTTCGTAGTCTTCGCGTGCCCGCCTAACTCTGGCGCGACGCTGGGCTCGCTCCAAGCGCTCGCCGTAGCCGCGAGGAATGCCTCGCCCGCCACCTAGCGGAGGCCCAAATCCAAACCCAGGCCCTGCACGACCTGGCAGGCCGAGAGGCAAGTGGCCCGGGTCGTCACCGGGAACGCGACGGCCGCGAGGAACGCCGTCTTCAGGAGCAGGTTCAACCCACACGCCACCCTCCTCTGGACTCGGGAGGCCAATGGGAATCTGACCGGGGTCGTCGCCACTTCCGGGGGGCTCGACGCGCACCCCCTTGCCAGGCGGGGTAGGGAGTCCAAACACGGGGCGTGGGGATACCTCGCCACCGACGATCAGCCCACCTGGAACTGGTGTTACTGCGGGGTGCCCGAAGAACTCAATGTAGCCACCGGGGACCGGGATAACGGGCAACCCGCCTGAGCGCGTGCGGCTCCCTGTCAGCACCCGACTCCCCCCGGTCTCAATCAAGACCCCAGCGGTTGCGTTGGGGCAGGGCTCTCCGGGCCCCTCGTAGTTGCGCGCTTGAGAACCTGCGTTCCCCACGGGTTGCAAGCTTCCGCCAGCTTTCACTCCGTCCGGCGTGTCGCGTCGCGGAGGGAGCGGCGTGAACGTCCCGCCTGCCACGAGGATTCCGCCGCTCGTCCCGGGGCCTTCTGCCGGAGGGGGCTTGCTGCCACCTTTGGAACCTTGGCCATGACCACCCCCTCCCTTCCCTCCCCCCCGAGGGCCCTTGGGCTTCTTGCCTTCTTCTTCCTCTTCGTCTTCCTCTTCTTCAGGTGGTGGTTCCCAGGGCGGCGGCGGCGGCTCAGGCGGTGGGCGGCTGGGAGGTAAGTCAGCGTCAACTCGAATCACAGGTCGCCACTGGACAGTCTCCAGCCCGACTTCGGTGTCTTGATTCGCGCGCGTGGGATCAGCCCACAGCTCGCCCTTGATCGGCTTCCCCGCCCCCTCGTCAACTTCGGACGCGTCGTTGCTCACGAACACGATCCGGCCCACGAGATCGGGTCCCATGCTGAACTGCCCGTCGTGGCGAATCGGAAGCGGGCCGATCAGCGTGCCTTCGCGCCCCGCGAAATACGAGCCCCCGGCCCCCTCAGGCACGACCAATGTCCCTAAAAGACCGATCCGACCTGCTTCCGACCACACGTAACCCTTGGGATGGTTGAGAAGCGGGACGCTTCCACCCGGGTTGCGGTCCGGCTCAGGCGCCGGCTCGGGGTCAGGCTCTGGAGTAGAAGGCTCGCGCTCCCGCGTGGAGGTGTCTGCGTCCAAAAGCGGCGGTCGCCCGACGCCCCGCGCAGCAGCGCTGGCCCAGCGGGCAGCGTCAGCCGCGCTCCCGCCTTGAGCCAAAGCTTCCCTCGCTGCTTGGACTGCGGCACCTCCAAGGAAGGTCACCCCTCCTACCGACACCGAAGCAGCCGTGGTCGTGACGCCGCCTACTGACCCCGAGCCACCGGTGTGCGATCCCGCTTCGCGGAAAGCGACCCCCGGCGGAACCTGACTGCCAGACCCGTTGCCGTCGCTCTCTCCGGTGGCGTCCGCAGCCGTCACCGGGATCTCGACGGCTCCCAGCGCAAGACTGCGGCAGGTGAGGGCCAACGCGTAGCGATCGTCCTCCGAGTCGATCACGCGACGGTGCGAGCTGGGCAGCGCGACGCGTCCCTTGCTGTCAGCCTCGCGGGTGGTGCGGTTTTTCGACGTGAAGAACTCGGGCTGCCCGAAGGGCGCGTCCCCAGGCTCGGCGTCGGCGTATTCGGCCTCGTAGTCGTTGAGCACCTGAACCGAGAGCCTGTTGTCGTTAGAGCCGCCTGGGACCTGGCGCTTGAGGACGTGCCAGCGCAGCGAGCGCGGGTCGAAGAAGCCTGCTCCTTGCACCACGACGTAGGGGTGGCCTGTGTCGTCATTGACCTCGCTCAACACACCGACCTGGGTCCCAAAGCGCGAGCCAAGGTCGTAGAAGTCGGTCCCGGTCGCGTCAACCGGCACCCACATGTGGGTCGCTGCGAGCGCGTCGCGCGGAGGTTGGTTGCGGGTCACGGGAGCAACCCTTCACGGGCGGCTGCGTCTGAATGCTCGCCTCGTCGCGGGCGGACTCGCGTGCGCCCCAGGGGGTGCAGAACTTCAGCTTCAGAGCCCGTGAACACGGTCGTTATGAACCCCTTCCCGCCCGAGCGCATGGCAATCTCAACGCCTGAGACCACTCCGTCGCAGTTGACGGGCCAAGGGCGTGCAATCGAGTGCCGGGCTGACTCCACTCTCTCCGGGCGCTTAAAGAGCCCGATTGCCACCCCGTGCGCGGTGGCGTCGAGCGTGCCGCTGTTGCCCCGGCCTTCAAGCGGAACCAGCTCCACCAGGTCCGGGCGGCTCACGGGGACCCCTTCCCCTGCGGGCAATGCACTCAGGTCGATCTGCTCGGCCCTGCCTTGGCCGCTGCGACGGAAGCATGCGGTGTAGAAGCTCTCCGCGTCGGTCAATACGCTCGGGATCAGGGTTTCGCCCTTGCTCTCGCCTCCCTTGGCGCCTGTGACGGGGCGCTTGCTTGGCGTTTCAACCTTCGGGCGGAGCACCGCCCCAAAAGTCACCAGCGGCGACCTGGGGACGAGAGTCGTGGCTTCAGCAACGGGGACTCCCTCCTCAGCGACGTGTCCTGAGAGGTCACTGGTCTGCACGATCCCCAGCTCCCGGGAATAGACCCGTGCACCTGGGTCGAGCTTCCGCGGCAGGTTGCGCACGAAGACGGCAGTCTGGGATTTGAAGCGCTTCGCGGACCCTGTGCGGGAACGGCGCTTCTGCTCCTCGCGCGCGCGGTCGATCGCGCGCAGCTCGTCTTTGACCCGCTGGCGCAGGTCTTCGGCGCGCTCGCGCGCCTCCTCGTCTGGCGTCTCGAAGGTGTCCCGCGACTCGCCGACCTTCTTCTCGAACTCGATCGCCTCCTTCGCCAACTCGAAGAGTGCCTTGGACGTCCCACCCTGCTTGGCGTCGATTCCGAAGAGCTCGCTCAGCTGCGCACCGTACTGACCGCCCAGGCCAGGCGAGACCTCGGAGATCCGCTCCAGGAGGCGGGCACGGGCGAGCATGTTCTGGAACTGCTCGTAGGAGACCCCGTGGGTCCTCGCGCCCGTGATCGCAAACAGCAGACGGTTGTTGACGCGCTTGTCATGAAACCCGTAGTGGATTTCAGTTCCCGTCCATGGGTCGGGCTCTGCACGCCGAAAAGCCTCAGTCTGGATCTGGCGCTTGAGGTCTTGGAGCTGCTTGCGAATCGTGGCAATCTTCTCGGCCTCCGCACTCCCGGCCATGGCGCGGTGGACCGAGGTAAATCGGTAACTGTCGATTCGCACAGGAAGGCGTTTGCCTGCCGCAGTCTCAGCCCGCGGCCGCAGCGGAAGGAGGTGCGCGTTGGGTCCTTTGACCCGTACTGGCCCTCGAGCCCCTGCATGTCGCTTGGGCTGCTTCTGCTCGGCCTCGGTGGGTGGGACCTCGCGTTCGACGTCGGGAATCCGCCACAGGCGGAAGGCCTGTTCACGAAGGAGCTGGACGACGCGCGGATCGAGGTCGACGGCGTTTTGGTAGGCCTGGGGCGCGAGCACGAATGCCTGCAACCAGGTGAGCCCGTACTTGCCCTTCGTCAGCTTGCGAAGCGTGGCCTCGGTCAGCGGGATCGACTCGTCGTCGATCACGAGCACAGGGTCGAGGTCGTCGATCCGTACGGTCGCGACGCGCAGCCCACCGACCACGACCACGAAATCCGGTGGATACGTCGCCTCGACGCCCTTGGTCTGCCCTCGTCCATTGAGGTGCACGCGCAGGCTGCGAGGAAAGCCCTGCGTGTTGCCTGCGCCCTTGCCTTCAGGCGCGTATCCCACGTTGCCTTCGCCGGGCTCCCACAGCGCGAGGGTCCCGTCGAGGTTGAGGCACAGCTCGTCTGACCCGTGCTCCTGGCTCAGGCGCGCGAGCGCGCCCAGCGCCGACGAGAAGCGGGGGAACTCAAGCTCTGGCTGGAGGCGCGCCCAGGCTTCAGGGGAGCGTGCGAGGGTCGGCGTCCCAAACAGGCTTGAAGCCGCCTCATGGGCGACTTCGGCGACAGCGTAGAGTCCGCCGTCGGGCTTCAAGCTGTCCGGGGAGGGCGTCCCCTCCCCGTCTGTCCGATTGAAGCTCCAGCGACGGAGCAGGCCGCGGGTGTAGAAGTAGCGCACGTCAACCAGTCGCGCTTGGACGACTGCTTTCGAACCATCGGCATTGCGTTTGACTGTCTCCAAGGAGACGCAATAAAGCGGGTCGACGACGACTTGGTAGGTCGTGCCGAGCGAGTCGACCTCCGCGAGCACAAGCGGCCCTGCAAACTCCAGTCGGCGTTGACCTGGCAGGGGGCGAGGGCGACGCCGCGCGGCGCCACCACGCCGTGGGCCCCGGATCGCGCTCAGGTCAGGCTCCCCCTGCGTGCGCTGTCGGGCCAGGTCGCCCGGGGCTGGCGTCACAAACGCGAATCCTTGCGGGAAGTCGGCTGCGAACAAGAGCAGCGTCGTGGTGTCTGCCCGCCAGCCGCGCGTGCGGCGAAAGCGAACGTCGCGAACGGGAAAGCCCTGGTAGGTGGCTACGGTTCCACTCACGAGCTACAGGTCCAGGTCGGTGAGCAGATCAGCCGTCGACTTGTGGATTCGCTTCCCCCTTACGGCCTCCTCCGCCAATGTCAACTCGAACGCCGCCCTCGCTTGCTCCCGCTCAAAGCGAGGATCCTCCTCCAAGCGGCGGCTGTAGTCGCGTCGGAAGCGCTCCTCCTCCAGGCGAGCCGTGAGCAAGGACTCTTGCTTGGCGAGCTCCTGCTCGAAGCGCTCGTTCATGTGCCCGAGCAGCTTCTCGGTGAGGGGTGCGAGAAGGGTCATGAAAGGCCCGAGGCCAGGAACAAACTGGCCAACGCCGCTGATCAAAGACGGCAAAGACTGCGTGATCTCCTGGCCGCCAAAGAGCACGTTGGCAAACGTCTCCCCTTTCTCGCGGGCCGCGCCGACGCTCCCGAAGCGCTGGGCAAATCGCTGCTGCTGGCCTGCTTGCAGATCGCGGGCAGACGCCGCAGCTCCGCGCCGGCCGAGGGCAGCTCCGCGCTTGCGCAGTTCCGCCGCCTTCTGTGCTTGCTGCAGGCTTTGCTTGAGTTCCGTGGTGAGCGTTTTCGTCGTGGCTAGCGTCTTCTTGGCGCGTTCGGCGACACGCTCTGCGATCTTCTTGGCGCGCTCGTAGTTCTTGGTACGGAAGCGAAGCAGGATCTCTCTAGCCACGGCGGGCCTCTCGCTCGAGCCGCTTCAGACGGCGCTCCGTGCGCCTGAAGTCGCGCAGCAGCTTGCGAGCGAGCTTCTCTGCACGGGCACGCTCGCGGAACAAGCGGCGGAGACGGCGCTCCTGGCGCCGGATCCCGAGGACGACGACACGCATGTTGGGATCAGGGGCCGTCACAGGTAGTAGCCGGCAACGGGTTGCGCAGCACGGAGTTGCGCTGCCGGGGACGACCTCGGTTTGCTCGCCGACCAGTAGACCAGGCTCGCCTCGCGCGCCCAGAGGTGGGAGCCCGGGTCCGCACCGAACTCCGCGACGAATGGCTCCTTCTCCCGCGAGGCGTTGCGGTCAAGGATCCACGGGGCAGGCAGGAGTCCTGGGAGCTTGAGGTCGCTGAGCTTGCCCTCGCTGCCACGCCGCTTGCCCTTGAGGGTCACGTTTAGCCGCCAGGGGAAGGTTGCACCCTCGAACAAGACGGGCTCGAAGCCACCCACAACAGGCTCGAAGTCGAAGTCGACGTGTCCGCCCGTGATCTCGGTTTGGATCTGCCAGCGGATCCCTTCAGGGGTGTCGGGTTGGTCAGGGGTCGGCTCTTTCACGACCCAGGTGGCTTCGGCAAAGCGGGTGGCCTCCTCGTGGAACACCTCAGCCGTTTGAATGGGTCCTCCAGGGCGCTTGCCTTCAACCCAGGCCAGGGCCCCCGGCCCTCTCGCTGAGGCGCGGAACGTCGTCGAGCGCTCGTCCTTCTCCACGCGCGAGCGGACGGAGTGGCCGACTTCGGTCGGACTGGACCCGGGCGCCGTGGTTCCAACGTGCACGCCCCACTGCTTGATCCGCGAGACGACGTGGCACACGGTCGGGGTCCGCGCGTTGGCTTCGTCGGCGTCGGTGTAGACGACTTCGACGCCGTCGGGTCCGTTGGTCGTATAGGTGTAGCTCCCGCCGAAGGGGGCGATCTCAATCCGCCCGAAGCGCTTCGCCTTCTCAACGGCGTTCACGCCCTCGCGGGTGGTCAAGGCAGTTCGCCATTCGAGGACGTGCAAGCCGCCTGCGTCATGGCTGGAGCTGACCTCCTGGTCCCAGCCCACGACTCCGTTTGGGTCGGCGAAGCGCTGCGCTGCAGACACGACGAGTGTGACAGGCGCGAGGACGCGCCAGGTGGCAGCTGGGGCGAGGTCGTCGGGCCCCGACGTGAGCTGCTCGATCTTGAAGCGTTCGTGGGTAGGAGGGCCAAGGGTCCACACCACGTCTGCTGCACCGGCTGGATCGCGGATCAGGCGCACGGAAACCGGAGCGCCTTGACCACGGACGCGGAGCTTGGCCAAGAACGCGGTCCACTCCTGCCAGAACGTGGTTTGCGTCCCGTCTGACGACACGAGGCGTGCGCCTGGGACTTCCCAGACCTCGCGGATCTCCGTTACCTCGGGCGGGTTGGCAGCGTCCTTCCAGACAGGTTCGAGACGCGGTTCAAAGGAGCCAGGGACGTCGAATCGGAAGCTGCTCGCGCCACCTTGGATTTCGAGCTGCAACGCAACGGCAGCCACGCCTACGCCTCCTCAGCGGACGGCGAGGTCTTTCGGCCAGGCTTCGGGTGCCGAGGCTTCTTGCCCTGGCGGGGTTGGGGCTCAGCGGGCAGATCCGGCGTGCCAGGCGCGGACGGTCCGAGCGTGGCGAGGATCCCTTCGATCGTCGCGCGCAGCCTGACGAGGTCGTCGACCTCGGCCCCGCGCACCCAAGCTCTAGGAATCAAGACGTCACGGACGAAAGCGAGGTCGCGGAGCGAAATTGCGTTTGGGGGTTTCATGCCTCCAGAGTCGATACACCTGCGACTGCTGTGGGGTCGCGCCTGAACGGCTCGCTACAAAGTGGCTAAACTGCGGCGTTCGGAGGCTGCCTTGGACTACGTCATTGAAACCGGCTCAGGGGACTCGCTGGAGGCGCTGGTCTCAGCGTTCTCGACGGCCAAGCGCGTATTCGTCTCCACCTACCACGTCGGGAACCTCGTCCGGGCGCTGAAGACCTGCCCGGAAGGCTGCCAGGTGGAGGTGTTCACCAACATTCCCAACCGCTGGGATTCCTACTGGGGGCCAGGTCCTGAGCGCCGCGCGCGAGCCCAGATTCAGGACTACCTCAAGCGACTCAATCCCAAACGCTACGACGCAGACATTCAGGTCTACTTCGCCTTCGGAAACCACACGAAGGCCGTCGTCGTTGACGACGACCTCGCCTACCTCGGATCCGCAAACTTCGGAGACGCCAAGAGTCCCAACCTGGAGGCTGGAGTGCTCCTGCACGAGCCCGGAGAGGTTGTCGCATTGAGGGAGGAGCTTCGCGCTGAGCTGTTGGAAATGCCTCTGACATTCCCCTACGTCAAGGGATCCAAGGCAGTATTGAAGTTCGTCGGCGACCTCATGGAGCTGGATCAGAGCTTTTCCGAAATCTTGGAGAAAGTCGACGACGCACTTCATGACGAACACGTATCTGGTGTCGACGGCGAGTGGCTCCGCGTATTCCGACCGGCTGCGGACGAGAGTTACACGTGGCTGGTCGAAGCCATCGAAGGGTGGTACGGGCACGTTGACGACGTGTGGTCGAACCACCGCGACAAGGTCGGGGCGTGGTTTTCGGGGGCGCACGCCGAGCAAGCAGATCTCTTCGACTCGCTCATGGACACGGCTGAGTCGATCGCAAAGCTCCCTGACGAGTTGGCCGTGCTCGCCGAATTCAATTACGAGGACGCGGTCATGTCAGGCTACGGGGAGCGCCACTACCACGAGGAAAACGCCTCGCGCGGCGTCGAACTGGCGCAGGGAGAAGTCGAGGATCAGTTCCAGAGCATTGTCGAAGAGCTCGAGCCTGTGTACGAAACGTGGCGAGCGCAAGTGCGCGAGGACTGGGAGCCCCTGATCGCTGGTTGCCTCGCAGCCCTGAAGGGCGTCGCTGAAGGCGCAGGGGTCGACAACACGTAGCCAAAGCCCGCCCAAGAGTGAGAGGGGGCAAAGGCCGGCGCCTTCACGGCGAAGGCGCCCGGCCACCCGTCAGCCGTGAACTTGATCGGGTAGCGCCACCCTAGCAATCGCCTCTCACAGCTTGCTCAAGGCTCAAGCAAGGAGAGCGGGTTTCCCGCTCGGATCAGGGCGTCTGGAATTGTCTCTTGCCCAACCACCTTGCTCGCGAGGTGCCCACCGATATGCCGCGCTAGCAGTCCTTGGATGGCTCCTTCGTCTGCGACGAAGGTCTCGATCACAAACTCGTCAGGGACGCCGCTTGGCCCTTCGACGCGGAAGAAGTTGCAGTCGACTGTGCCGCTCGTGGTTTGCGGTTGCGGACCGAGCTGCCAGGTCAACCCCAGCCCTGACGCGTTGCGCTCCGCTGCCTGAAATGCCGCTCCTGGGGCGATTCCCTCGGCCTTGGCCACCAAGTCGCCCACTGCACGGCTCGCCGAGCGAAAGAAGGAGACGTCCCACACGGCCCCGCGCTTCTCAGCCCGCCAGTGCAAGAGCCCAGCCTCGGTGTTGCCGGCGCGCTCCCCCGTGGTGGTGATCGCAGCGACCGGCCCGAGGGTCTGGTCGCCTGGGTCTCCGGCCTTGGTGTAGGCCCGCTCCAAAACGAAGGGGCCGATCCCTTCTGGGCCTGCGAATGACTGCTTGATCCGCACGCCCCCGAAGTTGATCTGGCGATCCTCTCCAACCACCTTGACTGCGCACTGAAATTCCTCGCGTCCACCGTGCCCTGTTTCTTGACCGCGAACACAGCGGAACGTCCAGCGTGCAGCAGGACAGAACTCGCGCGGCGCGTGGGCAGCCACCTGGCCCTGCCCGCGGTTCGTAGAAGCAAACACAGCTGCTTGCGCTTTGACTTGACGTCGAGCGACAGACTGCGGTCCGGCGACGGTGTCAGCTTCCATGGCGCGGGCGAGGTCCACGAGGAAGCCTGTCCGACGACGACCGATCGCTCCGCTAGGGTCGCGCAGCGGCCCCTCCGCAGCGAGGGCGCTGTTTGATACCCCCAGAAAGTCGGCACCCCGGCTCCCCGGGCGGGTGGCGAACGCGGCGAACGCTTCCAACACAATCAAGCGCGCGTCGCGAATCCGGAGGGCTACGGCGTCCAACGCCTCAAGGAAGTCGCTCTGAGAGCGGACGTCCTTCGCCACTGACCCGTCCCACACCGTCTTCATGCGGACTCGCCAGTCAGGGACAGGGAACACGCGCAGCAAGTCGCTCACGTCTACGGTCACCGACGGCGAGAGCCCCCAGGTTCCGCTGAGGCCGCTGGCCTTCTGCTCGGCGAGGGTCACGTCCGCGCCTGCGTCGCCCCTCCCGCGCGCAACGAGGTGCTGTGCAGCACCTCCGGGGGCGCGGTAGACGCTGACGGTCCTGGGGTTGGTGGCGCCCGTGATCCGAACGTAGAGCAAGCCTTCCGGTGACGTGTTGACTCCGAGGTTCACGCCTCTGAGGTGCACGCTGCCAGGCCTGTGATTCGCATTCACGTCGTTTTGGACCCAGACTGCGATCCGCTGTTTCGAGTAGCGGTCTTCGAAGGCCTGGAGCTCAGAGAGCGACGCGAGGAACATGCCCACGACTTCGCGGCCGAGGAAACGCGTCCACTCGGCTTGGGACTTGCGCAAGTCAGCCACGATCAGCCTCCGGAGT
>Ga0316202_10000784_pt1 | contig 30037 bp, 25 predicted proteins | sample 3monrhotite_MG_FD_204934 | JGI IMG/M metagenome (GOLD analysis project Ga0316202, IMG submission 204934) | Microbial mat bacterial communities from mineral coupon in-situ incubated in ocean water Damariscotta River, Maine, United States -... | ecosystem: Environmental > Aquatic > Marine >...
GTGCCTAAGGCACGCCCGCAGGGTGAGGCCCACGGATGGGCCGAATCACAATAAGGTATGGAAGCCGTTTGGACGTGCCGAAGGCACGCCCGCAGGGTGAGGCCCACGGATGGGCCGAATCACAATTCCTCTGTCCTGAGGACTTGGACGTGCAAAGCACGCCCGCAGGGTGAGGTACAGGATGAACCGCATCACATCACAGAATAGATAAAATCGTTGTAGTCGATAACGCCGTCAGCAGCCATTTTCAGGGCCGATTCGGCTTTTGGTTTCATGCCGCTCTCCACAGCAACCCGCTGCAACTCCTGCCCTGTCACACCATCATGAATAGCCTGTCTTACCTTCTCATCTACCACCAGGAACTCGTAAGACATGACACGTCCCCCGTATCCGGTCTGGCTGCAGTGATCACAACCTACGGCTTTATACAGCTTTTCAGGCACCTCAAAACCAAGATCAGCGACCATGCTGAATGCCTGATCATCCCTCTCCAGTTCAGCCCTGCACTCCAGGCAGAGCTTCTTGAGCAGGTTCTGACTGATCACACCCAGAAGTGCCGGTGCAATGAGATAATTCGGAATACTCAGGTCATTCAAACGAATGATGGTATCCACAGCGGAGTTGGTATGCAGCGTGGATAGCATCAAATGCCCGGTAAGTGCCGCCTCAATACCGATCTCGGCTGTTTCAGGATCGCGCATCTCACCAATCATAATGATATCCGGGTCATGCCTGAGCACGTTGCGCAGTATGCGAGCAAAAGTCATACCGATCTTGTGATTGACCTGAATCTGATTGGCACCCTTGATCTCGGATTCCACCGGATCCTCAATGGTCAAAATATGGGCAGGTAGATGGGAGATGGATTTAAGCACAGCAAACAGGGTTGTGGATTTACCCGATCCTGTCGGGCCGGTTACCAATAACAGACCATATGGTTTGCGCGCTATCAGCGAGAGCTGTTTCATATCATCATCACGCAGACCCAGCACATCAAGCTCAACGGCCATATCTTTATTCAGCACACGCAGTACAAGTGATTCCCCGAAGGTATTGGGAATACATGAGACACGGAACTCATAGATATTTTTACCATCGCGCAGCTGCAAACGCCCATCCTGAGGCAGACGCTGCTCAGAGATATCCATGCCACAGAGAATCTTGATGCGTGCCGAGATCTGTTTGTGAAGGCTCTTCTCCAGCGCATTTTCTGCCAGTAACTGGCCATTGAGGCGATAGGCCAGTGTAATCTTCTTTGCCTGTGGGAGAATATGGATATCGGATGCCTTTCTGTGCAGGCCATTCCTGATGATACGATTCACAAGTCTGACAATCGGCGCATCCTCAGCCGACTGCGTCATCTCCAGCTCAGTCACCGGCCCAGCATCATCGTCTTCATCTTGATGCAAAAATTCACAGGAAAGCTCATCATCAAGCACTTCCTCTTGAAGGAAGTTTTCCAGATAACCTTTGAGCTGTGATGCCCGGGTGAGAACCTCATGCACCTTTTTCCCTGTCTTAAAAGAGATCGTGTCATAGGCTTCAAGGCCCATAGGGTCGGCCAATGCGATAGTCAGTGAATGTTTATCACTATCAATAGGTAAAACCCCGAACTTCTCAATCACATCACGGCCTATCTCGGTACCGGCCATCAAATTAATCTCATATTCATCCAGATCAACGGTTGGAAGACGGAATTTCTTTGCCAGCGCAGAGAGTAGCTGCTCTTCAGTAATCACCTGTGAACTAAGCAGGATCTCACCTATCCTCAAACCCTTCACCTTCTGTTCTTCCAACGCGTATTGCAGATCCTGTTCAGAAATCAGTCCAGCCTCAATCAACAGTTCACCCAGACGCATTTTACGGCGGCTCTGCATCTCTAAAGCGGAGTGTATATCGGCACCCTTAACCTTGCCCTTCTCCATCAGAATATGGCCAATCTGTTTACTCTGATTCTCCGACTGATGCTCCAGAGCCATGGTCACATCTTCTGTGGTAACCAGATCCTGATTGATCAGCAGGTCACCCAACTTCATCTGATTCAGCTCCTGCATCTCCAGCACCTGATCCAGCTGATCATCGCTGATTTTACCCTGCTCTTTCAGGATATTACCCAAAGGCATCATCGACTGGGTCTGCTTCTCTAATGCTTCATCAATATCTTCGGGCAATACGATTTCCTGATCGACAAGCAGATCACCCAAACGCTCCGGTTTTTCCTGATAACGGATACCGTGATGGTAAAAAAACATACGTTCAAAAGGATGCTTTTCGTCATGGCTAACGGTGAAAAATCCCGGACTATGCGAGGGCACGGGCATAGCAAACACATGGAATGTTTCGAGGTTTACCGTGATCACCTTCAGCTCGTCCATATGCTGTAACTTTGATGGATGTTCCGCATGCTCACCCTTTAAGCGATGCATACCGATATACACGACCTGATTGATATCCAGTTTATGGGATACCCCATCATTCACATCAGAATCAACAAAATGCAACGTCGTCATAATCGGCGAAAAACCAAGCAGGTTACCATGCAACGTTTCACCGTTAATCAGGTTAATCGTCACCTTTTGATGGCGTTTATTCACATCACGCATATTAGCCACAGGAGACCTCCCGGAAAAAGAAAGCTTCAGCCATGATCAGCTGACCCATCACCGAAGCAGGCCTGCCATACGTGTGTAGGAAGCATATGGCAAAAGCTTTCCCACTGTTTTTTATCCGACGACTCACTCATGCGGTTAATCAATGCATTTCGTTCATCATGCCTGTCTGTTTCATGGTAGAGCTGTGCCCGCAGCACTGCTGCACGTAAAGAGCTGGGAGCGAGCAACTCAACCTCGGCCAACAACTCTTCTGCAATATCATAATGACACTGGCCCAGGTTCTCTTCGATTCGATTAACCAGGGTGTCCACCTCATCGGATGGTCGCAGCTCAATCTCCATCGGAGCCGGTTGTATCGGAGCAGTTTTTTTAGCCTCCTCGACTACCAACTTTTGGGTAGGGCTTGCTTGCGCTTTCTGCCTGACAACCGGCTGGGCTGGCTCAGTGGCTGCTTTCTCTCTTCCTGTTTCAGGCTCTTGCTTTCTGGGCCGCCTTAACACCAGCCCCAGCATCATACCTAAAAGAGCTGCAAGCAGAGCAAGCAATGCCATCAACCAATAATTCTGACTCCCGTTTGACTGAGACTGAGGCTGAGCCTGCATTTTAAGGATGTTCACATCCTCCTTGATGCTTTGAACATCCAGCTTCAACCCCCGCATGGCTTGGCCAAGCTGAGTTACCTCATGGCCCATCTCAGTCATCTGCAACTTACCGGACATCAGCTGCTGATGTATCGTCTCAAGCTTCTCATCCGCCTCTTTTCTGACCACATTCAAAATCTGTCCCGCCAACTTATCGTTGGCCGCACTCATATTAATTTTGCCGCTATAGCGCAAACCCTGCTGGCGCGTTTCAGGTTTATTCACAAGCCCGGATTTATTTGTCGCTTTCACCTGCTCTGAAGAGGCCGCCAGCAAACTATCAAGTCTTCGCATAGCATCAGCATTTGCGTATTTTTTGACCACGCTGGCAGCGGGAACATTCAGCCAGCTGCCCTGTTTTAGATGATTGATATCTGCACCGGAAAAGCTGCCAGGGTTTTTTTCATACAATGAAAGCATAACCTGTCTATTTGAATATCGTTTATCTTTTCTCAAACGATAGGCAATTTCACTGAGATTATCTCCGGAGCGGACGGGGCCATAACGCGCAATTCGTGCCCAGCCGGAGTCTTTCAGAACAGAAGCCTGATCATTCATTTCACCGGTTTCACTCAATGACGCAACAGGCTTCACCAGCGGAAGTTGATCATTGGTGAGTGTCGTTTCGACAGGGTCCATCAGCAATTGATAATGTCTGTAATAGGTGCCCCGCCCCTCTTTTTTTGCTTTCAGAACTATCGAAAGTATGGGGGTTTTGATTGCTCCAACGGAATGCAACACAATAGAGGGAGAGCCGGTTTGTCTGTCCTCTACCGCCACCCTGATAAGAGAGAGATACGCATGCCAGGGTAATCCCATCTGGCGATACTCAGCAGCTTCTGCAAGTTCAACCCTGATACCATTCATCTGATCAGCTGCAGATAACAACAGTGGAATTTTAGCTTTGAGCGGCTCATTGAAGTGACTGTTTAACTCAAGGGTGCCGAAACCCAGTGCATATGAACGAACAGGCAAACAACACAGTGCGATTAAACCGGTCAGCCCTATAAAAAAAACGGCCCCTACTTGCCCCTTCCCCATCAATAACCCCTTATACATCTCCATATTGAACAACAGAACAACACCTTTGTCCAACCTCCAGCTTGTCTGTTGAATAACAGCTCTTTTGCTGGCGATTCCATTCAAAGCTCTGTCAATCCAAACAAGCGCACAGCCATGCAAGCTACACGTACCTGCAAACAGGCTGAATAACACTCAAACCCCCGCAAAAGTAATGGCCACCATTGAGTCGCCTATAGACATCATTCACCCATGCCAATCAACACTGCCCCCCCTGTCGTCAAACGCAGGGGGGATTTGCAAAAGCTATTGTGCTCTGTTCAACCAGCCCTTCTCGATAAATAATCAACCATCAGCCGGACTCCGGCACCTGTTGCGCCTTTTGCTGAAATATCAGTACCTTTCATATTCCATGCAGTCCCTGCGATATCAAGGTGCGCCCAAGCTACATCATCAATAAAACGTGAAAGGAAACAGGCCGCAGTAATCGTGCCGGCCTCCCGGCCTCCGACATTTTTGATGTCGGCAATATCAGATTTAATCTGCTCCTGATACTCATCAAACATAGGAAGCTCCCACACCCTGTCATGGGTATGCGTCCCGGACAGTTTCAAGCCTGCTTTCAACTTTTCATCCGTACCCATCAGTCCGGTTGCCTGTCCGCCAAGCGCAATCACACAGGCGCCGGTTAATGTAGCAAAATCAATAATCTCTGCGGGTTTCTGTTCTACGGCATAAGCCAGTGCATCCGCGAGGATAATGCGACCTTCAGCATCGGTATTTTGCACCTCAATCGTAATCCCCTTGTAGCTGGTGATAACATCGCCGGGTTTGTATGCAGCCGCACCCAGCATATTTTCTGTCGATGGAATAACCCCCAACAGATTGACGGGAAGATTCATCTCAGTCACTGCCTTGAAAATACCCAGAACAGCAGCCGACCCGCACATATCATATTTCATCTCATCCATTTGTGCTGCCGGCTTGATAGAAATACCACCGGCATCAAATGTCAGGCCTTTACCAACGAGAGCTATGGCTGCGTCACCCTCTTTACCACCCTTATAATCCAGCACTATAAAACGCGGTTCATTGGCTGAACCCTGATTCACTGCCAGAAGCGCGGTAAAACCCGCCTTCTCAATGGCTTTCTTGTCCATCACGGTCACATTCAACTGCTTATGCGATAGTGCTTGCGCCTGGTCTCCCAGAAACTCAGGCGTACAAATATTCCCCGGCTCATTAGCCAGATCACGGGCAAAATTGGTTCCCGAAGCAACTGCACGTGCGCGGTCAACAGCTTCCTGTGCAATTTCAAGCTCACGACGTGATGGAACCATAATAGTCAGTGAACGAAGTGCACGCCCACGCTCCTGCTTGCTTGTTTTGTACTTCTCAAAGCTGTAAAGCCCCAGCCAAACGCCCTCAGCAACCGCCTGAACCTTATCCGCAAACGTAGCACCTTTAACGGAGAGTTCCGTCAAATAGACCGACACATCACGCGCGCCGCTTCTCTCAAGCTTCCTGGCCACATTCACCGACAAGCTACGCAGCTTCTGTAATGTCAGTTTCTTTTCCTCACCTGCACCGATCAACATGACGCGCTGTGTATGCGTACCCTCAACATCATACAGGGTTCTTGAAGCACCGAATTTACCTGTGACATCAAACTTGCGAAGAAAAGACGGTAATATCCTGCCAGTCGCATCCTGCAGGGCCTTGCCGGATTCAGTCAGCTTACGTCCATCCAGTAAGGGCAATACGACCGCGTCATCGCGCTGCTTGTGTGCATGGCCTGCTTTCACTGCTATCTCAATCATAGAAACCTCTTATTATTAAACTTCATCATTTGCAGCAATCGTGATTCACCCTCAAAAAAAACCAGAACGAAGCAGCGACAACTATACCTGTTAATCCCGCCAGAACTCCGGCACCAGTAGTACAAAGAAGGTATATATCTCCAGTCGGCCCAGAAGCATGGCGAAAATCAACACACTTTTGGCCATATCGGGTAACAATTGATAATTCTCTGCTGGTCCTACCTGGCCGAACCCCGGTCCGGTATTGGTGATACAGGCAGCTGCAGCGGTGAAAGAGGTCACCATATCTACGCCTGTAAACGACAGCAGTACGGCGACAATGATATAACAAACGATAAACAGTACGGCAAAACCCCACAGCGCCTCTGTAACACCGGATGAAATTCGCTGGCGCCCCATTTTCACATGAATCACGCCATGCGGATGCACCAGACGCCGGATTTCGCGCATACCCTGGCGAAACAGCAACAGAATACGAACCACCTTCATGCCGCCTCCGGTTGATCCGGCACAGGCACCTACAAACATAGTCATTAACAATAACATCGTAGCACCCGGTGGCCACAGGCTATAATCACTGACGGCAAAACCAGTCGTCGTAGCAATCGAAACAACATTGAATGCAACATGAATGGCCTCATCCTGGCCGGTCCAGGCAATCATACTACCAATAGTCAGCAACAAAATACCTATCCAGCCGATATAGGCCCTGAATTCCTCATCATGAAAATAAGCCCGCAAAGAAAAACCTCGAAGCGCTGCTGCAAAATGCAGTGTGAAGTTCATACCGGCCAATATCATAAAAACAATGGCCACCAGCTGCAGCGGAACATCATGGTAATAACCAAATGAAGCATCGTGTGTTGAAAAACCACCGATGGCCACGGTACACATGGCATGATTAACCGCATCAAATCCAGTCATACCGGTAAGCCAGTAGGCCAGTGCACAGGCGATTGTCATGCCCAGATAGAGGTACCAGAGCAGCTTGGCTGTCTCGGTCACGCGTGCAGTAAGCTTATCCTTCACAGGCCCCGGTGTTTCAGCCTTGAACAGCTGCATCCCGCCAACGCCCAGCAGCGGCATCACCGCTACAGCCAGTACGATGATTCCCATGCCACCCAGCCACTCCTGCATCGAGCGCCAGAAAAGGATAGAATGAGGCAGGTTATCGAGACCTGAAATCACGGTCGCACCTGTTGTCGTGAGTCCTGATGCAGACTCAAACATCGCATCAACAATCGAAGGCAGCGTACCTGTAGTCCAGAATGGAATCGCTCCAAGCAAAGAGAGAATCAGCCAGGCCAATGCCACCACAAGGAAACCGTCACGATGGCTTAGTTGCTTGGGTGCTCCGCCACCATAACGAATCATCAACAAGCCAAGCACAATAACGATGGAGCCGGCTTCAAAAAATTCTGCGACATGGCTTGCATCGTAATATACTGCAACCAGTGCAGGAATCATCATGCTGCAACCATATAGCGCAACAAGAATCCCAATCGTCCAACTTACTCCCTTTGCATGCATGGGTTAAAAGAATTCCAGATGTACTTCAAACAGCTTTTCCACCTCGGCAACGGAAGCACTGGTTGTCACAATAAGCACATGGTCATGCGGCTCTACCTTAACCGTCCCGTTGGGAACGATAATCTGTTCGCCGCGCAAAATAGCCCCGATCACTGTATCTGCCGGCATCTTCAGGTCTTTCAACTGCTTGTTTAGTATGGCACTGGTCTCAAGTGCTTCGGCCTCCAACACTTCCAGATTGCCATCTGCAAGTGAGGCCATGCCATGGATACGCCCTTTTCTCACAAAGCTGAGTATCGATGCCACGGTAGACAAGCGTGGAGATACCGTGACATCCAGACCAATCTGGCGCACCAGCTGTGTATAAATCGAACGATTCACCAGTGTCACAACGTGTGGGACACCATAACGCTTGGAAATCAGGCTACTGAGGATATTCGTTTCATCATCATTGGTCAGCGCCAGGAAATCATCCATCTTATCAATATTTTCTTCTTCAAGCAGTTTCTGATCCAACGCATCACCATGGATAACCACCACATTATTAAACTGATCGGAGAGCCATTCTGCACGAACAGCGTCATACTCTATCAATTTGACCAGGGCTCCAGCCTTTTCCAGCTCTGAGGCAACCTTGAAGCCAATATGACCACCGCCAACCATCATCACATTGCGTCCCTTCGGGGAGTGGCAGGTCAGATCCAGCGTTTCCATCAACACATCAAGCTGTTCGCACTCCACAGCCACATAAATGCCGTCTCCGGCTAACAGTACGGTATCTCCATTGGGCACACGCCAACGACCGTTATGCTCATGAGCCACCACATACACGCGCAGCTCACCCATCACCTCGGGCAGCTCCTTTAACGAGAGTCCGGCAAGCTTGGACTTGGGTCGAACCACGAACTCTACCAACTGAATTTTCCCGCTGAAAAACTCTCGCGAATCCAGAGCACTTGAAACATTCAAACGACCCATTACAACCTTGGCCGCCTCACCTTCCGGAGAAATAATCACATCAATCGGCAAATCATCACGACCAAAAAGTTCAGGGTGCAGTGCGTAATCAGATTCACGTACACGCGCCAGTTTCGTTGGTACTTTATACAGCGAATGTGCCACCTGACAGGCCAGCATATTCACTTCATCATTGGTCGTGACAGCAATCAACAGGTCGGCATCTTCAGCACCAGCCTGCTCTAAAATAGTCGGCTGGGAAGCCATGCCACAGACGATTCTCACATCCATTGCATCGGCAATAACCTGCAACCGCTTGGCATCCTGATCCACAACCGAAACATTATTCCCCTCAGTCGCCAGACGGCTGGCAATATGATAACCCACCTCACCGGCGCCAAGAATCACCACATTCATAAGGACTCCTTGTCCGGAGGCACAAGGCCAAAAGATTTGATCTTGCGGTGCAACTGGCTTCGTTCCATGCCTATATCTGCCGCCGTACGACTGATATTCCACTCATGCTTATCCAGATGCTGCAACAAGAAGCTGCGTTCAAAGGCTTCACGTGCTTCATGAAAGCTATCAGCCTCATCAGCAGCACTCTGATGCTGTAATGCGGGTGAAGAGATCGAAGCTCTGGGGGCCTGCGTCGAACTCTGATCGGGTGGAAGCATATTCAACTCGTTCAGCTCTTCGCCAGGCATCAGGATATGACAACGCTCAATATAGTTGCGCAGTTCACGCACATTCCCCGGCCAATGATAGGTTTTCAAATGATTCAGAGCCTGCTCGGAAAAATGTATCGGCTCTCCACCAAGCTCTCGGGCCTGCTCATTTGCCAATGTTTCAACAATCAAGGGAAGGTCTTCACAACGTTCACGCAAAGTAGGCATGCGGATGGAAACCACATTCAAGCGGTAATAAAAGTCTTCCCTCAACCGGCCATCTTTCAATGCCGGGTCAAGCTCAAACGCACTTGCAGCAATCAGACGAACATTGCTGGGTAATGCCGCAGGGTTACCCAAGCGATGCACTATTTTTTCCTGTAACACACGCAAGATCTTGGCTTGCGCACTTAAACTGAGTTCAGTGACTTCATCAAAGAACAGCGTCCCCTGATGCGCTGATTCAAAGCGCCCCCGCTGTGGGTGCAGAGCACCGGTAAAAGCACCCTTTTCATGGCCAAACAGTTCGGATTCCATTCGGTTGGCCAACACGCTTGCCGTATTCACCTCGACAAAGGGACCATCCTTGCGTCTGGAGGCTGCATGCAACAACTTTGCCGCTACAGCTTTTCCTGTTCCATGCTCACCCAATATCAGTACAGGACTATCGGAAAGAGCAACGCGATTGATCAATGCTTTGACTTCAGTAATTGCCTTGCTTTGACCAATGAGTTCCTTTCGGCTTTGGTGCGACTTTTCCTGCCGTTTCAGATCACTGTTTTCCTGCGACAACCGACGTTTTTGCACTGCATTGCGCGCCAAAATCATCAAACGATCAAATGAAAGAGGTTTTTCTACAAAATCAAAAGCGCCCTGCCTGGTCGCACGCACTGCTGTATCAATAGTTGCATGCCCGCTCATCATAATCACAGGTAGATTTGCATCTACCTGCCGGATTCGACTCAGTGTCTCCAACCCGTCGATACCGGGCATCCATATATCGAGTAATACACAATCCACAGGCTGCTTACGAAGCCTGGCTATCGCCTCTTCTCCGGAAGCCGCACTAACAACAAGATAGTCTTCATCTTCGAACAGACCCTGCAGTGAATCGCGAATAGCTTGTTCATCATCCACAATCATGATTCTGGCAGTCATGCAGCCTCCATATTCTGATGTTCTCTTGGCAGACGCAAACAGAAGTGGGTCGGATTGGCGCGCGAGATGAGCTTTAGCTCACCACCATGATCTTCAGCGATCCGCTTGGCAATGGCCAGTCCCAGACCTGATCCACTGGCTTTGGTTGAAAAATAGGCATCAAACAACAGAGGAGCTGCTGCCTCTTCAATCCCCACCCCGTCATCTTCCACATGCCATTCTGCATCATATTCACTGACCTGCGCATACATACGAACCGCTTTTCCCTCATACCCTTCTGTGGCAGACAAAGCATTATCCATCAGATTAATCAACACCTGACGCACCTGATCCGGATCACAATGACAGCTCCACCCTGCACCGATCACATCAACTGCGATGCGCCTGTAACCATTAAATAGTTCAGCCATCTCTTGTAACAGTCCATCAACAGATACATCCCTCATTTTAGGCTGCGGCATTCGAGCAAGTGTAGAAAAATCTGCGATGAGTCGCTGCAAACGTTCCACCTGAGCAATAATAGCATGGGTACAAACATCGAATACAGCTTCATCATCAACCTGCGAGCGAAATCTTCGCTGCAGCCTTTCAGCTGAAAGCTTGATTGGCGTCAGTGGATTTTTGATTTCATGGGCCAGACGGCGGGCTACTTCAGCCCAGGCTTTGTTTCGCTGTGCTTCGGTCAACTCCGATATATCATCAATCACAAGCAGGTAGCCTGAAAATGATGTAGAGCCGGTTGCGCTCAGGCGGGCCCCGCGTGCCAATAACTGAACCGTCTTGCCATTTGGCAGATCAATATCAAACTCTCGTTGCAGGTGATCCTCCTGCAAATGTCTCAACTCATCATAAAACAGCCCGACATCATGCAAACTGCCCTGACTAGCCTGTAAAATATCGATACTAGGCATCCAGCTACTAGGCAAATGGAGGATATCTCGCACAGCCTGATTCAAAAGCCGAACGCTGCCTTCCGCATCAACCAGAATCACGCCGCTTTGCAGATTTGCCAATAGTGATTCAAGCACATATTGACGCTGTCGGGAGTTTTCCAGCGCCTTGGTCAGATCCTGCTGGGCCTGCTCAATGGCTTCTACATTCAATCTCAAACGATTGGCCATTTTATTAAAGGAACGGGCCAATGAACCCAGCTCATCCTTTGCCGACTCGGAGATAACCACATTCAGATCACCCTCGGTCACCCTCTGGAGGGCCTGGGCCAAATCACTGATTGGAGAGGAAAGGCGACGGGCAAACAGTAGACCAACAAATCCGGCAACCAGTACAACGATCAATGTCACAAACAGCATCACATGGGTAAAAGCCTCGGCTATCGACTGACGATTGTGCTCTAATTGGCGATAGCTTCGGTAATCGGACTCCACCGCACGGGCATTATGAATCACCCCGGCCGGCAGCATCATTTCCACGCGTAACAGACCAACCACAGATGTTGTTCCCACCAGTGGTGCATAGGCAACGACAACCTCCCCATCCTGAAGTGTGAGTAATTCTGTAGTTACGCGGCCCAGACGCATAGAGAGCCGTGCAGCCTCAGACAGAGGGGCCGCCTGTAAAGAGCTGAGTTCTCCTGCCTGAACACCGGACACAAGCCGCTCATTGATATCAAACAGCTCAACCTTTTGCCAACCCTCTTTCTCCCTCACCCGACTCAGGTATGCATGGCCTGCGCGATAATCCAGATTACCGCTGACAGCCGCCAACAGGGTCGTATCAGAGATATAATTCAGCATACTGCGCTTCATGCCTGTCTCAACGCGCTCATAAAAACCCTGAGCAAGATTAAGCGCACGATCCAGCAGAGTATCCACCCGAACATCGAACCAGACATCCATACCACGCTCAACCATCTGATTAGCAGCCAGCTGAATAACAACGGCCGGAACCAGCAGCATGCCAACCAAACCGATCACCAGCTTGGCCCTTAAACGGGAACCCGGCACTGGCTCCGAGTGTTCTCTAAGTAAACGTATGCCATATTGCACCAGAGCAAAAGATATCATCAGCATCAGAGCCACATTGACCCAGGCCAACAGGTCGCCTTCACCTTCCTCTGAAGGCCATAACAACACAGTGATCGCCAGAAGAACTGCGGCAATCATCAAAGGAATCAATCTCATAAGGCCGATACGGCTCACGGCAAAATAAATTCCTTTTTCAACACGGCATCGGGCTGTTTCCACAGCACACCCCACCAGGCATCATTTATCTCACCATGCTCAACAACAACAAAAACAGACATCTGGTAAGCGGTGCTCTCCAACAAGATACTACGATCCAGTACAGGAAAGGACTCCAAACCTGAAAGAAACTGGTCGGCCTCATTCATCGAATAGACCCTGCGTGAAATGCCACTTGCCTCATCAACAAGCAACCAGCTGCGTGACAAGAGATCCGGAACCACCCGTCGAACAAGGGTAATCTCTGCAACATCCTTGTTCAGCCAATACTCCCGTTGCTTGCTGACCCGAACCTTCCAGATGGTTGCCACAGGAATCCCGTCTTTAAGCAGATGTGTGAATGCATCCTCATCTTTATTTACCTTGGCAATACAATAGACGACCTGCTGGTCAATACGAATCTGCAACTCTCCGGGCTTCTCAGCAGCATCTGCAAAGGGGACAGCAAAGAAAATTACTGCCCAAAGAAACAGAAGCATTTGTGGCTTATATTGCAGAAAACGCATCATCGTTCCGGAGTGTAGCATCAGAGCAGAGCATATTCACGGGAAACCAAGCGGAGGTTAATCAGGGGGATATAAGCCCTCTGTACGCAACTGATAGATATCAACGGCTCGACTTTTCCCTTTAAACATCTGGGATCTGAGAAAAGAGCATGATCTCTGCTGACAAACGGTGGAAATATCTGCCACGACACTCTGGGTCAGCAAAGCCTGAAACGGGTTGGCAATACCACACAATCTTGCCGCTGTATTTGCCGCATCGCCCACCACAGTATACTCCCAACGACTCTCATTACCCAGCATGCCCAACAGCACTTTCCCACTATTAATGCCAAAACCAACCCTGCACGGCAAAAATTCACCCTCATGCTCAGGCAACAAATGAAGAAGCTCTGCGACACTTGCCAGTGCTCTCTCACTTTTATTTTCACCGGAAAACAGGGCCAATAACCCGTCACCCAAAAATTTGTTTACGCTTCCACCATGCGCATGAATACTGCTCACCTGTATAGCAATACTTGCATTGATGGCATCATAAACTTCTCGTGGATCAAACTGTTCTGCCAACTGAGTAAAGCCACGCATATCACTGAAGACAATCGTCATCTCCTGTTCAAAGGCCAGATCATGCGGAAACCCTGCACCATACTCCTTAATCAGCTCAATGGTTTCACGAGGCAAAAACATTTCTATTGGTGACGCCGCTTGCCTGCTACTCATTCTTGCCTCCCGGAGCTCATCAAGGCCAGTCATTCAGCCCATAGCAGAGAGTCGAGCAACAGCCATGCCACAACTGTTTATATCATTAAACCATAACAAGAAATCATGCCTCTCGCTATCTTACAACAACAATAACCCACGCTTAGCAGGTGTGATGAGGTGACGTCCAGAATTTGAGAGTTTGAATTGCATCAGAAAAGAAAAAGGCCCCAGCAAATGCCGGAGCCCAGTATCCGGCGCAAAACACTAGGGAGGGGAGGGAGGAAGAGCGCCGGACAAGTCGTACAATAACCATACCGCCCTGACAAACAGGTTAACTACAGGTTAAAAATTATTCATGTTTAAAGGTGAGCTATTCCCCCCTTCACAAAGAGAAATCGATCATCCCGCCTGAATCGCAGTCAATGCAACGGTATAGATAATATCCTCAACAGACGCACCACGTGACAGATCATTCACAGGCTTTCGCAAGCCCTGCAGCATCGGGCCCACACTGACGACATGGGCACTGCGTTGTACCGCTTTGTAGGTGGTATTACCGGTATTAAGGTCAGGAAAGATAAACACATTGGCTTTACCCGCCACCTGACTTTCCGGTGCCTTGCTCCTGCCCACCGAAACAATTGCTGCTGCATCATACTGCAACGGTCCATCCACAAGCAGGTCAGGCCTGCGCTCGCGCACTATCCTGGTAGCCTGGCGCACTTTCTCCACATCCACCCCCGCACCTGATTCACCCGTACTATAGCTGATCATAGCCACCCTTGGCTCCAGCCCAAACCGGAGTGCTGAGTCTGCACTCTGAATAGCAATGTCGGCTAACTGCCCTGCATCAGGGTCCGGATTAATAGCGCAATCACCATACACCACGACCTGATCGGGAAGACACATAAAAAAGATAGACGAAACCAACGCGGCAGATTCACTGGTTCCAATCAATTGGAAGGCTGGTCGCACTGTATTGGCCGTGGTATGCAGGGCACCGGAAACCAGCCCATCCACCTCACCCAAAGCCAGCATCATAGTCCCCAACACAACACGATCCTGCAACTGATCTTCAGCCATCTGAACCGTCAAGCCCTTATGCTCACGCAATTCCATCATGGGCTTAATATAATGTTGGCGCACATGATCAGGATCAATGATGCTGATCTCTCCATCCACTGTAATACCCTGGGAAGAAGCAGCCTGATGAATCCTTTCAGGATTCCCGAGTAAAACACACTGAGCAATATTCCGCTGCTGGCACTGGTAAGCCGCCATAATCGTGCGCGGCTCTTCACCTTCAGGCAATACTATTGATTGCTTCTCCCGAGAAGCCTGCTGAATCAGCTGATAACGAAATGCTGCGGGCGAAAGGCGAGGCTTGCGAGCTATAGCAGAGCGCGCTTGAAGCCACTCTGCATCAAGATGATTCGCAACATGATCCATAGCCTGGTCAATCAACATAAAATCATCAACGGCAACCTCTGGCGGCATATGGGCCAGCTCTGCAGCTGTCTGAAAAGAGCTACCCTCTACCAGCAACACCGGGATACCGGTATGAATAGCCTGTTCACACAAATTCATCACACCGAAACTTGGCCTTAAGCCTCCGGTCAATAGAATCCCGGCAATGCGCACACCATTCATGGCAGCCATACATGCTGCGACAAAAACATCTTCACGATCACCGGGGAATATCAACAGCGTGTGTGGCTGATACACACTCAGTGTATTGGCCAGTGTCCGGGCACACAGCTCCATACGTTGTACCCTGCGTTGCTCCATATCACCCTGATGCAGAACTGTGGCGCCAAGATATACGGCAATATCACATAAACGCGGCGCGTTCAGCGTGCCCTGCCAGGGAATACAACCAATAAGGTGAAACGGCTTCTCGCCCATTTTGCGACATATATCGCGCGGATACTCCAGACCCTCATTCCCCCCGGAACTGGTCTGCAGAGTATCAGCTTTCAGTGCATGCCGAACCTCATCATCAGGAGCCCCTACCTTGTTAAGGATGATGCCTATCAATGCCGTACCATTGGCTCCGCTAAAGGCACTGGAAGCAATATCGACATACTCCTCCAAATCAGGTTCAGGCTTGCCAACCAGAATAACTTCCGCGTCCAGAGCCCGGGCAATCGCAGCATTCAGACGCGTGGCATAACCGGCATGACTATCAGCCACCAGACCTTCGACAATCACCACATCGGCATGCCGGACAGCCTGTCGATAAAGAGCGATCACCTCTTCCATCAACAAGCCTTCCCTGCCCGATCCCAGCAAGGATGTTGCCCGCCTGAGGCTAATCGGCCGCGGCACATCCATTTGTGTCATATGTTCCACCAATTGGGTGGAGCGCTCAGGGCCATGATCACTGTCACGCAGCTGGGCAATCGGCTTACAAAAGCCTGCACGAATACCAAGCCTGTCCAATGCCCTGAGCATGCCAAGACTGACAGTAGTCAAGCCGGCCCCGGCCCCTGTCGAAACCAGCAGAAATGCATGACTCATGAGTCGCCCCTCTCAGAAAATAATAGTTCATGAACATAGCGGGCGATCATCGTTTCTTCATTCGTCGCAATCACCAGCACAGGAAGAGCAGTTTCAGACTTGCTGATAAAACCATCCGTAAGTTTTCCATGCCGGGCATTCCTGTCTGTATCAATATCTGCTCCCAGGATCGCCAGCTGCCGCACAGTTTTCGCCCTGATCTGCTGTGCGTGTTCCCCGATTCCACCGGTAAAAACAATGGCATCAACATGACCAAGAACAGCAGCAAGCCCTGCCAAAGATTTTACCAATCGGTAACAAAAGAGGTCGATAGCCAATACAGCACGCTCATCACCTGCTTCTGCAGCATCCAGCAGTGTACGCATATCATTACTGCGCCCGGAGAGGCCAAGAAGTCCTGATTTCCGGTTCAGCGCATCCGTAATAGCTGCCAACGAATCACCACTTTGACTGGCCATATACTCATGCAGGCCCGGATCCACATCACCACTGCGCGTTCCCATAACCAGCCCCTCTAATGGCGTCATCCCCATCGTAGTATCCACGCTGACACCATCGCTAACCGCTGCTGCACTGCACCCGTTACCCAGATGCACCGTTATCAGATTACACGGCTCAAGCTCGAGATCAAGAATCCGGGCCGCCTGTTGGGATACATAGTGGTGACTGGTGCCATGAAAGCCGTAGCGACGCACACCGTATTCGCTATACCACTCATAAGGCACGGCATAAAGACTGGCATGTAATGGCATGGCATGATGAAAGGCCGTATCAAAAACAGCGACATGGGGGATATCTGGCAGTTGATCCATTGCCGCCTTAATACCCAGCAAGTTGGACGGATTATGTAACGGTGCAAGATGCGATAGCGATGCAATCTCGGCAATGACCAGGACATCCAGCAGGGTTGGCCTTACAAAACGCTCACCGCCATGCACCACCCGATGGCCTACCCCTGAAACAGTGGTCCTGTCCACCTGTTGAAACAATACATCCAGCATCTGCTGCATGGCTGCAAAGTGGGTCACACCAGCTAGCGCATACTGCACTTCTGCTACACCCTTCCAGCGCAACAATGCCTCTGATTCACCCAAACGTTCCGCCGAGCCTTCTGCAATAAGTTGCTCAGAGGGCATATGAATCAAGGCCATCTTGATCGAGGAGCTGCCGGTATTAATAATCAGTACGATGGACTCAGCCATTGCATTCACCATCTGTAGTTATTGGAAGCATGATATCCCTTTCAAAGAGCGCTGTTTCACTTTCATCAAGGCAATCATCAAGCCACCCGCAAAAGCTGCTTACAGTTTATGCGCTTTAGCCAATATTACTACAGTTGGTTGCATGTGGTGAGGCATGGTGGTGCAGCTGATGAGAAAAACCGGGCAAATCGGAAGGCGCAGAGTCATACCTGAGGTTTTGTTACTCCGGGCATCCTGCCCTTCACCCTGCGGGCCGCCGACCTGCGGCGTTCAAACTGACTCCTGTCCTTTTGTTACTCCGGGCATCCTGCCCTTCACCCTGCGGGCCACCGACTTGCGGCGTTCAAAATCGCTCCTGCGATTTTGTCGACCATGATACTCTCCTGCAGCATTGCACATGTAGTACCCTGCAAGGGCAGCGCACATGAGCGTAGACTATGAACCGGCGGTACTCATGAAGGTTCCAAAAACAGACATAAAAAAAGGGCCCACAAGGGGCCCTTTTTTTATGTCTGGCTGGGGGACGTGGATTCGAACCACGATTGACGGTGTCAGAGACCGCTGTCCTACCATTAGACGATCCCCCAATGAAGAGGCGCGCAACATAATAAGATAAGATTAATTCGTCAAATACTATATTTCTGATTATACACTGCTTGTTTCGCCAGAAGATACACGAGACGTGGCAATCAATGCTCCAAACGCCCCTACAACAGCACCTCCAAGCAGCAGAGGCGGAAGCAATAACCAGGCATTCAACTCTACCTGCATCGTTACCAGCCATGCACTGCTCCCCAATACCAAAGGCCATAACAAAAACCAGGCCAGAATACCGGCACCGGCACCAAGCAGCATCCCCTCAAGTATAAACGGAGTGCGCACAAACCACTCTCGGGCACCCATCAGGCGCATGAGATGAATTTCATCAGCACGCGACAACAATGTCATACGCAGTGTATTGGAAATAATCAGTGCCATGGCTACGGCAAGAATCAATGATGCGAACCAGGCCAGATAATCTGCCTGTGCAAGCAGATCATGAACCTGGGCAAGACTCACCTCATCCTCATTGACCGTACCACCAAAACGTGTGGCAGTATCGCGAATATCGGAAAACAAAAATTCTGATCTTTCATCACCTATCGACAATTCAAAAGTAATCGGGAGCCGCCCTGCCAACTCATGTTGCTGTAACCCTCCGCCACTGAGCCACTCCTGCATCCAGACAGCAGCCTCCTGACCGGATATCTTCCTCAGAGAGGCAACCTGCGGAATATCCTGCAACTCCTGCTCCAGAAGATCTGCCTGATCTGCCCGCTTCGAATCAAGATAGACATGGATATGGATATCCTGCTGCCAGCTTCCGACCCACTGGCCAGCTCCTTGCATGGCAAGCCAAAGTACACCCACCGCCCAAAGTGCAATACACACAATCACCAGTGCCAGCACCTGATTGACCCCGAACGGGGGCAAATGGAAACCGCCCGGAAGTCTGGGACTTACCTTTTCCGGTATCTGTTCATTGGCCATTGTAATCTCCAGCAAGAGAGCCTGCATGCATCTGCACAACACGGCCCGGATGTGATTCCAGCAAGTGCAGATCATGAGTTGCCATGATCACGGTTGTGCCCTGCCTGTTCAGATCCATCAAATAGTCCAGCACTCGTCTGGCTGTATCCACATCCAGGTTACCGGTTGGCTCATCAGCAATAATCAACGCGGGATTTGCAGTCATCGCACGTGCAATTGCCACTCGCTGCTGCTCTCCACCTGAAAGGGCCTCCGGATATGACCATAGTCGATCACCCAGCCCCACATACTCCAGCACCTTGCGTACACGAGGAATCAGCCGTTCGGTTTTCCAGCCCTGAACGCGCAACGGCAGTGCAACATTTTCAAACACCGTGCGTGAAAACAACAATTTATGATCCTGAAAAATAATCCCCATACGACGTCTGAGATCACGAATACGGCGTTCACTTGCCTCGCGCATGTCTGTTTGTTGCGCCATCAATATCCCTGAACTCGGACGCACACCACCATAGAGCATCTTTAACAATGAGGATTTACCCGCCCCACTCTCTCCAACAAGATATACGAACTGACCTTGCTGAATATCCAGTGTCACGCCTGAAAGCGCAGTTTTACCAGTGGGGTAACGCAGCATCACGCGCTGCATCTGTATAAAGGGATGATCGGTAGACATGTGGAAAACGGTAACTTCGAATTGATGTAATGTCACCAGAGATCAATGACTACTGACAAATCAAAGAGAAAGATTCAACATGCAGGCATGCATCCTGAATGCCCTCAGTGCAAGAAACAGATCACATCCCATGCAGCAGAGGCTTCTCAGCTCTGCCAAAACTGCGGATACAAATCAGACTCAACTGATCAGACCCACATAATAGAACATGGGACACCGGAAAATGCGCCTCGCAACGATACAGGGACTGCCGCCGTTACGGTCGATCAATCCGGAGATCTGCATCCGGAACATGAAGAAATGGGTCCGCAGCGAAACACCGTACAGATCTGGCCCTGGCTAATGGCAATAGTGAGTGTTGTTATCGCCAGTGGCCTCTTCACACAAAAAGAGCAGTGGCTGGACAACCGATGGCTACGTAGCAGCGCGATCAATCTAGGCGTACCGTTGGACAAACGGGATAAAGACTGGCTTATCGTAGCAAAAAGCATACAGCCTGAATGGGTCGAACGTACAGATGGCAGTAGCATCTTAATCATCCGGGGCCGGCTAAAAAACCTGCTGAGCAGTAAGCTCCCCCCTCCAAAGCTTGAAATTACTTTTTATGCTGCCACTGAACCCAATCAGCCCCTCGGCATTCAGCGATTGCACCTCACCATGCGGCCGGATGAACAGGCCATCAAACATGTGCCTTTTCTCAGCCCTGCTGAAGATCTCATGCCGATAAGCCCCTTAAGCCAACGTGAATTCACCCTTGTCATTGAATCGGTACCGGATGGAACCGGGGATTTCACCCTCTCAGCAAAAGAGATGTAACGGGCTGATCCTTGTGCAAATATTTATTAAACACGCTATTTAATTGCTCTATATCCCACGGCTTCCTCAGCAGATCCTGTGAGTTTCTAAATTCAGCTGATAATGCTGAATCCTTGTCATAACCGGTCATAAATACGACAGGAAAACCCTTCTTATATCCATGGATATAATCAGCCACCTGAACACCGCCGGCTTTTGGCATCACTACATCAAGGATTGCCATATCCAGATCGTCTGAATGCTCGGAGAACATCACCTTTGCCTCCTCACCGTCCACCGCTTCAATCACCCGGTAATGAGCTGCCTCAAGTATATCACGCAGCGCAGCTCGAACGGTTTCATCATCATCAGCTATCAGTATGCATTCACCATTACCTTCCCGCAAAGCCTCCCTGTTTTTGGTTGAGCACTCCTCGCTGGCATGGCTTAGCGGCAAACATATATTGAAACAAGTTCCATCACCCGGCTTACTTTGCACATCAATACTTCCATGCAACATCTCCACATAACCTTGAATCATGGCAAGCCCGAGACCTGTCCCTACACCACGGGGTTTGGTCGTAAAAAATGGCTCAAACATTCTGCTTTTTGTCTCTTCATCCATGCCAATGCCATTGTCTTCTATCGAAATACACACCCAGTCGGAAGAGATTCCATTATCATCACGACTGGCGGAGTGAGCTGCCAAAGGATCTACAACGCTGATCCTGATAGATATTCTGCCGCCGGTTTTATTCCTCGCATGGATTGCATGGGTCGCATTCACAATAAGATTAAGCAATGACTGCTGCATCTGTATGGGATCACAGCGTACTACAAGCCTTTGCCGAGTCTCAACGTCAAGTGTCAGCTGCATGCTCTCCGGTACCGACACATGAGCAAATTTCACCAGCTCCTTGGCAAAAGAGGACAGATCGATCTCTTTGATATCAGGAACACCCTTGCGCGAGAAACTTAAGAGTTGCCGCACCATAGCTGCTGCCGAATAGCCCTGCTCCTCGATATTTTCTATGCGCTTATGAAGCTTGGGGCTGTCAATAAGCCTCCTTTTCACCAGATACAGATTACCAAGTATCCCGGTCAACACATTATTAAAATCATGTGCAATCCCGCCAACCAGCATGCCCACGGCTTCCATTTTCTGGGACTGCCTGAGCTGCTCTTCCATCGCCACCATATCGGTAATATCTTTATGCACCGACGCAAAATAGAGTGCACCGTCTTCGTCTCGCACCGGAGTCATGCTGCTCAGTGCGTCATAGCTTGTTCCATCAAGCCTGTAGCGCTTATGGCGACCGCTCCAGGACTTCTCCTGGACCAGAGACCGACTAAACCCTTCAAACGGCTCTGACTGCTGATCCCAAAACTGCATCATTGAGTGATCAACAAGATTATCCTGTTCCAGTCCTGCACTTTTACAAAAGGCTTCATTGGCATACTCGATACTTCCATCACGTTCAAAAATACAGACCGCGTCATCAGACTGTTTCAACACACTGGCCCAACGGGAGTTCTGCCTTTCCAGCTCCCTGGTAGCAGTAACGTCATTCAGCAAACCGATCCAGAAGGCAACTCTTCCTTGATTATCCATGATTGGGTTCAAATGCAGATCATTCCAGAACGGTGTTCCATCTTTACGCATATTCTTTTGCAGTATATGCACCGGCCTCTGCTCACGGATCGCCTGATGTGTCTGCTCTGTCACCTCAAGATCAGCATTCTTGCTCTGCAACAGTCTCGGGTTCTTTCCGATCACATCTTCCGGTGCATAACCGGTAATATGTGAAAATGCCGGGTTGGCAAATATGATCGGATTATCATCTTTTCGGGCATCAGTCATAATCACACCCACATTCACATTCTCAACCAGAGCATTAAAAAGATCGTTCTGCTGCTTGGCCTTCTTTAAAGGTTTAATCACCCAGAACAGGATCACGATGGAAGAGATGGCGCCCAATAAAAGTACATCGGCAAGCGATGTCCAGAAACTGCCCATTTCAACATCCAGCCAGGCAAAAGAAGCCATGATGAGCGCTTCGGTGAGCACTATAGTCAGCAGCAGCTTCACGGAAGTTTTAAGGAAAAAATTACTCATATGATTAAGGGCCGGATATACCATGGCTCCATCATCACGCAGACTATCAATTAATATATAAGGAAAATCCTTGAAAAACCCGGACTGAACAGATCGGATGCGCCGATGATCATGAGGCTCAAATTCTCACTACACCCCAGGTGATAGCCACACGCAGCAGTTGCACGCTGTTTTTCAAGCCCAGTTTTTTCATAATACTGGTGTGATGTGCCCCGACCGTCTTGGAGCTTGAATGCAATAGCACTGCAATCTCATTGACAGAGTGACCATCGGCCAGAAGCTGAAAAACCTCAAACTCTCGACCCGTCAGGACTTTCAGAGGATTAAGCTCTTTTGAATCTCTCTGATACAGTTTATCCTGCAAGCGTTTTTCCACATAGGGCTTACCACTATCAACGGCTCTTATTGCCTGTTGTAACACTTTGGGGGAAACGCCCTTGGAGATATACCCCCTGGCCCCCTGCTCCAGCGCCCGAACTACAACTGCCGGATCATCAAACATACTCAGAGAAATAATCCTGGCATGCTCGTCACGCGCAAGCAGACGCCGCATGGTGGATAGGCCACTCTCACCGGGCATACTGATATCGAGTAGCACAACGTCGGGCTGGTATTTGAAATATGCAGTATAAGCCTCTTCCCCTGTCGCCGCCTCGGCAACCACACAAAGGTCATCTTCAGCCTCAATCAGCTGCTTCAAGCTCAAGCGGATCAGTTCGTGATCATCAGCCAACAAAATAGAAATCATAAGGAATACCAGCTTCTCAATATCTTTAACGCCAAACAGACACAGTCTTCTTCCAATGAATCAAACCAGGCCTAAACCCATAATGCAATCGACATCCTTTCCTCTCTTAAATCATACAGAATATGCTATCTGTCAGGGTTGATTCGGGTAATCATGGCCACCGCCTGTGCCGCCATTCCCTCTTTACGACCTATATAACCAAGCCATTCGGTTGTCGTTGCTTTTACATTCACTTCATTTTCTGAAACAAACAGAATTCTGGCCAGGTTTTTTCTGATCTTTGCAACATGAGGCGAAATTTTTGGCTCCTGTGCAATAATCGTGACATCAACATTGCCTACCGCCCAGCCCATACGCTTAAGCTGACCTACGGTAAGTGACAGGAACAGTGTGCTGTCAGCATTTTTATACTGGGGATCGGTATCCGGGTAATGAAACCCAATGTCATTAAGCCCGGCAGCCCCCAGCAGAGCATCACACAGAGCATGCGTTAACACATCGGCATCCGAATGACCCACGAGCCCTTTTTCATATGGCACTTCGATACCCCCAAGAATCAGCTTACGCCCTTCACCAAAAGCGTGCACATCAAAACCCTGCCCCATACGGTAATTCAATTTCATGTTTAGTCATCCCCCAGCCTGCGCGTACACAAGCGATTATAAACATCTCAATGATCATGAAGAGCTCAATTCATGGCCTGATCATTCAACTTTTCAAATGTGCTTCCAGCCAGATCAGATCTTCAGCTGTAGTGATTTTACGGTTATTCACATCACCCCGACTGACAAACACGTCAAACCCCGCAGCTTCAAGCAAAGAGGCATCGTCGGTATGCTGGTACAGGTTTTCCGATTCAAGGCGAATCGCCTGCTCAAACCATGCCCTGCGTGCCACCTGAGGTGTCTGGACGGCACGTAGTGACTCGCGTGCAGGTGTCTCTAATACCCGGCCATGCTCATCCACTCTTTTGATCGTATCATTCACAGGCACACCCGGCACTGCTGCACCATGCTGAGCGGCCATTGCAAACACATCGGCCAGCAACCCTGCAGAGGGCAATGGCCGGGCTGCATCATGCACAGCGACCAGATCAATATCATGCGGCAACGCCATAAGCCCCTGCTGCATGGAAAGTGATCGCGCTGCCCCCCCAGCAACCGGCTTCAATAGTTGAAAAGGGAAAGAGAGACCATCAACCAGTTCGGCAAAGCGGTAGTCCCCTTCCGATACTACCGGCTGTACCAGCGCTATCGCCGGGGCTGCAGCCAGATGCTCCAGCGTATGCAGCAACAGAGCCCGCCCGGACACATCCACATACTGTTTCGGAACCGGTCCGCCGAACCGGCTGCCACTACCTGCAGCAAGTAATAATACACCAATTTTCATTTCCACGATTGTCTCTCTTTCATCGAAGGCGTCAATGCTGTGCTGTCCACAATAATTGTACACCCATTGCACTAGGATTGTGCTTCGGATAGAACCCTGCCATCATGCATCTATGTTCAATCCACTCTGTTTTATTCCCAGCTAAGGAAACCCAATGAGTTCAACGATTCTATTCCCTGCTGCCGGCCTGATCACGCTGATTTGCGCGACCATAATCTGGCGTGGTGCATCACAACCCTCTTCAGAACGGGAAAAAAGTGCCGGCATGATTGCTGGCATGATGAGCATCACCATAGCCCTGAGTATATGGGCTATCCACACCATCGGTGTCGTCACTGCTGAAGGTATTAATTTCACTTTGGTCACGGGAGCTGCCGTATCCACCCTGATCGTTCAGGCCATTTATACCTTTGGTGTCATCAGGCATGGCATTCAGGGACTGGGGCTGTTTCTGCTACCGGCAACGGCCCTGCCTCTGTTCCTGATCCCTTTCCTGCCCGAAACAAACACATCCAACTGGGTACATACATCATCGCTGCTTGAAACCAGCCATCTGCTTATTTCGCTGATAGCCTATGCTGTATTGACCCTTGCAGCCCTGCATGCGCTTATGCAGATCCAGCTGAACCGGGCCCTGAAGAAAAAACGGATGTCTACATTAATGCAGGCACTGCCACCGCTGGTAAGCATTGAGCGGCATATGATGGCACAAGTCAAAGCAGCCACTATCCTGATCGGAACCAGTATTTTAACAGGCCTGATATGGCAATGGGTAGACTACCAGCACTTTGCCATCCTCAATCACAAGGTACTTTTGGCCACATTCACACTGGCCGTACTGATCCTGTTACTGATTAAACGGGCACAGGCATCATGGCCGGCCAAGTTAGCCAGCCAGGTCGTTTTGGCTGCATATGCACTGCTAATGATGGCCTACTTCGGTGTTAAACTGATCGGCAGCTGGGTACATTAAAACCGGACAATGAACATTGCAGGCATTTCACTCTCTTTCGCAGTCGGCACGCTATTTTTTCTGTTACTGATTTCGGCATTTTTTTCAGGCTCTGAAACAGCGCTGACCCGTGCCCGCCATGCAAAATTACGTGTACGCCGGGAACAGGGTGATCGCGGTGCACAGAGGGTTGAGGAGCTGCTGGAACAGCCTGAACGCATGCTCTCCACCATATTGCTCGGCAATAATTTTGTTAATATTGCTGCATCAGCACTTGCAACCGCGTTATTTGTCGAAGAGTTCGGTGAAGCCGGCATACTCTACGCCACCATAGCAATGACCGTTGTCGTGCTCATTTTTGCTGAAATACTCCCCAAAACGATTGCGGTAGCCCATGCGGAAAGCATCGCCTGCCAGATTGCAGGCCCCTTGCTGACAACGCAAAAGCTGCTTCGCCCGTTGGTCAGCACCCTGCTTGCCGTGATAGCCTTGCTCAAACGTATACTGCGCGTTCCTGAACAGAGTGACACCCCATTAACCCATAAGGAGCTGGCCAGCATGATCGGCATGAGCGCTGAGTCCGGCGTGCTTGATCAGGCTCGTGAACAGATGCTCAATAACAGCCTCACTCTGCATGAAGTAGCCGTCAAAGCACTCATGACACCACGTAAAAAAATGCGTTATCTGGATGGATCATTAAGCGTTGAAGAGGCTCTGAAACAGGTTTCCAAAGCACCCCATTCCCGCTATCCGGTCTACCTGAATGAATCAGACAACCTGATCGGCATCGTGCATCTGCGCGACATGCTCAAGCTAAAAGTACCATCCATGCGACTTTGCGATGCACTGATATGGAAGGCCCCCTCCTACATCCCGTCTACAAAAAATGCGCTGGCCCAACTGTTTGACTTTCAGGCTAATCATCAACATATGGCAATTATTGTAGATGAATTCGGTGACATCGAAGGGCTGGTCACGCTGGAAGATATCATTGAAGAGATTGTCGGTGAGATCCGTGATGAATCGGATGCAGCACCACAACTGAACATGTGGCCTCAACCGGACGGCTCCATGGTTACAGCAGCAACGGTTGCCATTCATGACATCAATCAGGAGATAGGAGCAGAGCTACCGGAAGAGAGTGCAACCACTATAGGCGGCCTGATCGTTCATATCATCGGAGATGTACCGGAAGGACGGCTTTGCCTGCCCATCGGCAACATGCGTGTTGAAGTATTAAGCGTAAAAGGAGACTGGATCCAACGCGTTCGCCTGATCCCTATAGAAGACGAGGCATAAACCCATCATATTTCGGCCATTTGTATCATACAAAAGACTTCCATCATGAACAAAAAAAGGGCCTCCGCGATGGAGGCCCTTTTTGTTTCAAACGATATAACTTATTTTAATGTTTTCAGATAAGCCGCAACATTCAGCGCATCAGAACCACAAACCCTCTGATTGGGCATCTTGGTTTTAGCAGATGCATTACCTGTCAACGATTTTACCGCAGCTTTTGAGTCACACAGCCAGACCGCAAGTGCTTTTTCATCCCAGCTAAAGGAAGCATGTTTCAGATCATTCCCATACTTGCTGAATCCGGATGCTTTACCTGCCGTGCGCCCTGCAACAGCAAAGAGGTTCGGTCCCGTCTTATGCTTGCCACCGGCATTAAATGTATGACATGCCTTACATTTGCGTGCCTTGGATGCACCGGCTGCTGCATCGCCTGTCGCTACTGCTATCACAGGGGGTGCAAGCTTGGCAGGTGCTGCAGCTGTTTTCACAACAGGTGGTGCAACAGGAGCTTTTACAGCCGGCTTGGCCACCTCAACAGGAGCCACTGGCTTAACAAGCTTTTCAACTACTTTTTTTGTTTCTACCGGGGCGGCAACCGGAGCTTTAACCGCTGGCGTCACAGCTGCAACCTTCTCACTCGCAACCGGCTTAACCTCTTCTATCGCAGCAGAACTCTTTTCAGTGACTTCTGCCGGTACTTCTTTTACTGCCTCGGTCATAGCGTCTGTCGGCTCTACAACAGCTTTCTCAGATTCCTGAACGGCCTGTTCAGCAACGGATTCCACTACAGGAGCTGTAGCGTTTTTTTCCTCTTCTGCCTTACAACCGGTCAAAATAAGACCGAAAGCAAGAAACATCGTCAATACCAGTTTCATAGTTCCCCCTTTTACTCAGCACATCGGGGTTCATTATATACAGTTGTGATCGGTATTTAAATCCATCTGTTCCCTGCAAGCAGACTCAGTTGAGTAGAAACAAGACTCCCAGGGCTGTCAGGGCAATTGGGATCTGATAATCATACAATGTTTTCTCCAAGCCCTGCTCTTCTGAGAATCCAACATTTAATCTGTCTTCATGAGATAATGCAGTCATGTCATCCTCCTGCGGCATAGTGCCTTGTCCAGACGGTATACTATAAAGGGAAATTAATTTAAGCCGTGAGTGGCGTCACTTTTGGCGCAAAAATCATATTGAACGGGTATTTTTTTACCCCCCTCCTATGCAAACAGATTATATTCTACCGTTGAGCTTCCCTAAAACTGAGCAGCAACTAGTATCCACAATATAGAGAGAGTGGGGCCAGATGGAATTAAGTGAGCTTGGGCTAGATAACTGGTTTGAAAATCATGTTCGTGAGCTTTGCGGCTCAGAACAGAGTGTTGCTCGCGTGGTTGCCATAGATAGAGGCCGCATCCTCGTCCATGATGGTAATGCCGAGTTTGATGCCGAGTTACTGGGAAAGTTTTTTTACGCGGCGGAATCAGCAGCCAAATTCCCCTGTGTTGGTGACTGGGTATGCATTGAACATCATGATTCTGACCATTTTGCAAGCATCCACGCCATATTACCCAGGAAAACACTGCTAAAACGCAAAACTGTGGGTTATGATGAAGAGTTCCAGATGCTGGCATCAAATATTGATGTCGCTTTTATTGTCATGTCATGCCATTACGATTTCCATATCTCCAAGCTGGAACGATTCCTTGTCATGATTCATGAAGCCCATATAAAACCTGTACTATTGTTTACCAAAACAGATTTGATCACTCCTGAAGCATTGCAACTCATGATAGCCGGCATTCGGGATGCAGGTATTGATATAGAGATACTGAGCATTAGCAACACCACCGGCAGTGGCCTGAACCGGATACGCCAATGTATAAGAGCCAAACAAACCTACTGCCTGCTTGGATCTTCAGGTGTAGGTAAAAGCACCCTGATGAACCAGCTCATTGGCAGTGATACCTTTGAAACCCAGGCAGTGAGTGATTCAGGACAAGGGCGACACACCACAGTGCGCCGTCACCTGATTCTGCTTAAACAGGGTGGCATGGTCGTTGATATGCCCGGCATGCGTGAACTGGCTGTTTCTGAGGTCAAACAGGGAATTGAAGGCAGCTTTGCAGATATCATTGCACTTGCTCAAACCTGTCGATTCTCCAATTGCAGCCATGGCCAGGAACCCGGCTGTGCTATTCAGGCCGCCTTGAACAACAAAGAACTCAATAGCGAGCACTACAGAAATTATCTGAAGATCCAGAAAGAGTCGCGCCATCACAAGAAACAGAACTCTTATGTAGAAAAGCGCAGAAAGGCAAAAAATGCGAGCCGCATTGCTCCCTCCAAAACAAAGCAGAGAAAGCAGCGCTCTTCCGATGACGAACACGGCGATGAATCAAGCTAAAATTTAGCTCTGCCTGACCCGACCCTGCTCATTCACAATGTTATCTCCCCCCCTATCTTCAACCGGGATTGATTCACCAACCCAATCAAACACGAATGCTACAATGATAGACTAGGCAGCGGCATGACTGCATGGGAAAAGCATATCTATTACAGATGGATATCCCCTTTCACCCGGGCCAGATACGTGCTGCGGTCATCAAGGCGGATGGTAACTGTTTCGCCATTACCTGACGGTGAAGGCCCTTCATAAACGATAAACGGACCATAAACGCGCTCTGTAGGAATATACAGTTTTACCGCACGATTCAAGCCTGCCAGCCACGAATCAACATTGATGCTATAAATGGCGCACTGCACCCTCTCACCCCTGATATTCATATGCTTATAACCCGTGAGACTGGCCAGTATGGGATAAACCTTACCATCATGATAATTGATGCTGCGAAAACGGATCTCTTTTGCTTTTGTCCCCTGCCCCGTCAACGCTACGGGGGTTCTACCCCGTTTTTACGGACACATCTAAAAAGAGGCATACTATGCCCATGAGGAGTGTCCATGACCAAGCGAAGAAAATACAGCGCAGAATTTAAGC
>Ga0316202_10000785_pt1 | contig 30027 bp, 29 predicted proteins | sample 3monrhotite_MG_FD_204934 | JGI IMG/M metagenome (GOLD analysis project Ga0316202, IMG submission 204934) | Microbial mat bacterial communities from mineral coupon in-situ incubated in ocean water Damariscotta River, Maine, United States -... | ecosystem: Environmental > Aquatic > Marine >...
ATTGTATAATTATGCGATATCTAAACTATATCCAAACTACGAACAGGCTATCATGTCTATATTTTTCACTAGAGATGGTGGACCCTTTAGTATGTGTTTTGATATTTCGGACCAACAAAGATTTTTGGGTATGCTAAAAGCTAGATATGAAGAAATAAAAAATAACATTAGGCCAAAACCAATCAAACAAAACAGGATGGACTTCAGATGTCAAAAACTGTGCCACTTCTATAAAAATAATTGGCCCGGAACAAATACTACAATGTGCCAGCATGTCGAGGGCAGACTGCACGCGATTGGATACAAAGAGACCCTCAAAGAGTGTACTAAAGAAGGCTTTAACATTGGATACTACGAATCTCCCGGATAAAGTCCTTCATTTGTACATTTTTGTGTATAATAATATATCACCAATAAGGAGGTATATTATGACAAAAGTAAAACAAGAAGAAAAACTAATTGGTCAAAAGTTCAATATGGGAACTGTCATTAGTTTTGTGGGTAGAGAGAAAAGAAAAAACAGAAAGAGTTTAGTATGGTTGGTTCAGTGCGAGTGCGGAAACACTTATGAGGCAACCACTACTGAACTTACCTGTTGTAGAAAAAGAAGTTGCGGTTGTCTCAATATGAGACACTCACCAACCATATATGATGTAGGAACAAGATACGGAAGTCTTGTGGTAGTTGATATAGACGGCGAAAAGAACTCTAACGGAAAACTTTATAGAAAATGTCTTTGCGACTGCGGAAAAGAAAAATATGTAACTTTAGGCAATCTAAAAAGCGGGAATGTTTCCAGTTGCGGTTGTCTCAAAATGAGACAGGGGAAAGGCCACCCGCTGTTTCAAGGTTACGAGGGAATTTCTAAAAGATACTGGTCAAGAACAAAAGGAAATGCCGCAGCGAGAAATATTGAATTTTCTATAACTATGGAAGAAATGTGGGAACAGTGGTTGATCCAAGACGGTAAGTGTAAATTAACAGGAAAAGAATTGTTGTTACATACGAGTAAAGGTAATAACACAACGGCATCCCTTGATAGGATTGATTCATCTAAAGGGTATACTAAAGATAATATTCAATGGATACATAAGGACATTCAAAGAATGAAGACAAATTTTGATAACGAATATTTTATAGAGATATGTAAAAAGGTAAGTGAATGGCACAATTAATAGATATAAAAAAAGATTTTGATTTAGGTAATAAATTCCTACTTGACACAGCTGAAAAACTAGCGCTTCTATTAAGCGACGATTTTCGAGTAATTATTAAATACGATCTTCAAAATTATAATTTTCCAAAAGATAACAAGAAGAACATTTTATTTTCACTGTCTAACGAGACACACCAAGAACCAAGATATATGGAGGAAGATAGTGTATATTTAATATTTCACAACTATGCCATGCTGGATTACTGGGGTCGTCCTGTTGTTCATCCTAAGTTTTTCCCCATGCCTTTAGGGACTTTTATAAACGACATTGAAAAAAACATTGAAGAAGTAAAACCAATAGAGGAAAGAGAATATGATTTCTGTTTCGTGGGACAATTAACTCAATATGGAACAAGAGACAAGTTCAAAAAATGCCTAGACCTCATGCTGGAAAATACCGGAGATAAATACAAACATTATGTAAGATACACCTCTTCTTTTGCAGATGGTTTAGATCATCAAGAATATATTGATCTTTTAAACAATTCAAAGGTATGCCTGTGTCCAACTGGGTCATTTAGCGACGAAACATTTAGGTTTTTTGAAGCTATCAAAATGGGATGTTTCCCTATGGTGGAAAGCCTTCCTAAATTTTGGTATTACGATAATGCTCCCATGTTTTTCGCAAAGTGGCAGTTCTTAGACATGTTTCTAGAAAAATGTTTAAATATTTTGAATTCCAGCGACATTACATTGCTAAACAAAAACTTAATAGACTATAATAACACGGTGTTAGATACCGAAACCTTGGCACAAATTTTGAAGAATATAATTGATGAAAAACAAGAACATACCTCTAAATTGCAAAACGCACTTTAGTCTTTTAAAGGGTTTTTCCAACCCAGATAAACTAGCGAAACTTTGCGCTTCATACGGATATGAGGCGTGTGTACTTGCCGATATTAATACTCTGTCCGGCGCTGTAAACTTCCATCAAGCATGTAAGAAGAATAATATCAAACCAATACTTGGTTTAGATACAGAAAGTTTTATTCTTATTGCCAAAAACAGAGATGGCTGGCTTGATTTAATTAAATACTCGTCGGAAGAGCAAAGTATTGACACACTAAAAAGAATTGCAGACAACGGTAATATAATTTTTATTACTTCAGATGATAATTCTGCACATAAGAAAATGTGGGGTAAAAATTATTATCACTACGACTATGTAAGCGAAGGTGTTTATTACTGCACTAGTGACGAAGCGGATCTTCATAGGGTGGTATTGTGTTCTGGAATGAAGACAAATATTCCAAAAGTTACATCCAAGCTACAAAAAGATGAAGACTTTGATAATAAGCAATTTTTTACCAGCGACCAGTACTGTCTTAAAAAACCAGTAGAGACTACAACCGCTAACGAAAAGATGTTTCAAGCTATCGCAGCCTGTGAAGAATATAAAATCACAGGAAATCCCATGCTACCAGAATTTTCTGTACCAAAGGGGTATGATAATAATGAATACTTAAAAGAGCTTTGTCGACACGGGTGGAAAAGTAAACTTGGCAAAACTGGTAAAGTTGAAAATGAGGCCAGTAAGAACGAATATTTAAATAGGGTTAAGCTTGAGCTAGAAGTTATTTTTAAAGCCAATCTTAGTGGTTATTTCTTGATTGTTCAAGATATTGTTAATTATGTAAAAGATAGGGGATGGATAGCTGGTCCGGGTCGAGGGTCTGCGGCTGGATGTTTGGTTTCTTATTTGATTGGAATTACAGAAGTTGATCCTATTGAGTTTGACTTATTGTTTGAAAGATTTTATAATGAAGGAAGAAATACGGAAGATCACGTTTCTCTTCCTGATATTGATATGGATGTCCCGGCAGAACACAGAGACGAAGTTATTGATTATATAAAAGAAAAATATGGCGTCGATAAAGTTTCACAAATGGTAACATTTGGAAAGCTACAAGGGCGAGCAGCAATTAAAGAAGTATTAAGAATCAATGATGCTGTGTCTTTTTCCGAAATGAATGCTATAACAGATAGTATTCCAGATGAGGCTAGGATTTCTGACCAGCTTGAACTAATGGAAGATAAGTCTATTATAAAGTGGGCGCTAGAAAATGAATCTGAAGCTTTGAAGAATTGGTGCTATTATGACTCTGATGGAAATCTAGATGGCCCTTTGTCAAACTATTTTGAACAAGCTATTAAAATCGAAGGAACAAATAAATCTCAAGGCAAACATGCCGCTGGTGTCATTATTTCAAAACATCCGCTGGCAGAAGTCTGTCCTATGGTCAAAGACAAGAATGGTAAAATGATTGCAGCGCTTGAAATGAATGATTTAGAAGCTATGGGTCATGTTAAATTTGACGTTCTTGGAATTGATCTATTATCTAAAATTATGGAAATTTGCGAGGAGTAAAATGAACGCTACAAAACAAGAGTATATGTCTGTAATCTTTTCTGGTTGTAGTATTGACCACAAAGGTGTTATGATTTGCAATCTAGCTAACCATTATCCAAGACTGGCGAGATCAAATGAATATCAAGTGTGGTCAGATAGAACGGGGGAACATTATCTTTTTAAAAATATAGAAGATGCGGTTGACAAGTTTATTGAACTAAAAAAGGGAAAGTAAGATGGCGAACTATAGAGATATTATTGTGTTTGACTTTGAGACGGGGGGAAGAGATCCACATACCTGCCAACCGACTCAAATCGCGGCTGTGGCAATTCATGCTAGAAAACTAGAGCTACAGCCCGGAGGCGTTTTTAACAGCGAGATTCGCCCTATTATAGACGATGACAAGGCTATTAAAGCTGGCGTTGGACCACTTGAAGACGAAGCTCTAAGGGTTACGAGGAAAAATAGGGACGATCTAGCAAAAGCACCATTACCAAAAACAGTTTGGAAAAAGTTTGCGCAGTTTTGCGACAAATACAACTTTAAAAAGACTAACTACTATGCGCCCATTGCCGCTGGCTGGAATATCAATGGATATGATATGCCTATCGTGGAGAGAATGTGCCAGCAGTATGGTCCAACTCATGCAAAGAATGGAAGACAAGGAATCTTTAATCCAATTTTCACCATTGATATTATGCAGCATGTTTATTGTTGGTTTGAGAATAATCAAGATGTTAAAGGATATAACATGGATTATATGCGTGATTATTTTGGTATGAGTCAGGCCAGTAAAGATAATGCTCATGATGCTCTGCAAGACGTTAAAGACACTGCTAACATTATGATTAAATTTATGAAATTGCAAAGAACATTGTTGCATAAAGTAAAATTTGAAAAGACATTCGCCAACGGGGATATTTATGTCTAGGTTCGATATTAATAATTTTGAAGATCCTGATGTCTGGGATCTAATTTGCGAAGGACGCACAAAAGGTGTTTTTCAACTAGAGTCTAGTCTTGGTAAGCACTGGGCTAAAGAGGTTAAGCCCAGAAGCTTAAACGAACTAGCGGCTTTGATCTCATTGATTCGTCCGGGATGTCTAAAGGCTTACACAGACGGCAAGTCTATGACTCAGCACTATGCTGACAGAAAGAAGGGTGATGATCCAGTGGATTATCCAGATGAATCCTTGGAGCCAATCCTCAAAGATACATACGGTGTTCTTGTTTATCAGGAGCAAAGCATGAAGATCGTACAACAATTAGCTGGATTTGATCTCAAGGAAGCTGATTCGCTTCGTAAGGCTATTGGCAAGAAAAAGGCTGGACTCATGGGCGAAATGAAAAAGCTTTTTATGGACGGCGCTGAGAAGCAAGGCACGATTAAAAAAGAAGTAGCCGGAGAGATTTTTTCATGGATCGAGAAATCAAATCGCTATGCCTTTAATAAAAGTCACGCCGTTTCATATGCTATTGACGCATATTGGAGCGCATACTGTAAGTGTCACAGGATAAAAAAATTCTATGTCAGCTATATGAATCGTTCGGACAGAAAGCCAAAACCAGAAATTGAGTTAAAGCAACTTATCATGGATGCAAAAATGTCGGACATAGAAACCTATCCTCCTAGACTCAACCATCTAAGTACTGATTTTATTTATGAAAATGATAAGATCTATTTTGGTATGCGTCATATCAAAAACGTAGGAACGAAAGAATGCGACAAGATTCAAGAGTTAAAAAACACAGAAGATATATCTGGATACACTTGGATGGATTGCCTTATTAAAATTATCCATAAGCTTAAAATCAACAAAAGAGCGGCTATTGCGATGATTTCTGTGGGTACTTTTAATGGTAAGAATAATAGAGACTCTCGCCAAAAGATGTTGTATGAGTATGATAGCTGGAATACTCTTTCTGCAAGAGAAAAGAATTCAATCGAAGAAAATTATAAAAGTAGCTTGACCTTAGCCCAATGTGTCGAGTTATTGCCAGAGTGGATTAAAATTAATTCTAGGAGAGCGCAGTCTGTTGAAGATGTGAAACAATCATTACTTTCTCCCTTTTATAATTTAGACGATGACCCCGCATCTATTGCAGATTATGAAATAAAATTCTTAGGATGTGCTTTAACTTGCAGTAAGGCGGATTCTGTAAATATTTCTACAAATATGTGTAAAGATGTGTCTCAGGGGACTATAAGAGGTAAAGTAAATCTTTCTGTTATGATAAATTCCATACGAACTTATAAAACTAAAAAGGGCAAAACACCCGGACAGGAGATGGCTTTTCTTTGTGTTGAGGATGCTAGTGGCGAATTAGATTCCGTTACAATTTTTCCAGAAGCTTTCACTAAATACAAAGACCTGCTTATGGAAAGAAACACCGTTTTTATAGATGGTGAAGTTTCTAAAAGAGATAAAAATTCTATTGTTGTAAATAAAGTTATACAAGTTTGAAGAGGTACTTATGAATAATTGCTGTTTTTTAGGCAAGCTTAAAGATCCAGTTTACTCTACAAAATCTAATGACGTAGATTTAGTCAATTTTGTCTTGGAGGTAGAAGAGTATAGAAAAAATAAATCCGGCCAAAAAACCCGAAGAGTGGAATATTTAAATTTTGAGGCTTGGCACACTGCCGCCATTACCATCAATGAAAAACTTAGTCCCGGCGATCTTATTATGGTAGAATGCACCGCCAGAAGCACAAGAGGGGAAGAAGGCTCTTGTTACTTTAGGGTAAATAGTTTTAAAATTTTTAACAAAGAGAGATACTCCACCCAATCGGAAGACTAATGAGAAAAAAGAAAATATTATTTGTGTCTGAGGCTTCTTGGCTGAGTACTGGATATTCAGTATATACCAAAGAAATTCTCAGTAGATTGAATCAGATTGATGAATTTGAAGTTGCTGAACTGTCGTGTTATGTTGACAGGAATGATCAAAGGGCTAAAAATGTTCCTTGGAAGTCTTATCCTAATAAGCCGCTAGCAAGCGACGAATCTTATAGTCTCTATAAGGGCAATCCAGTAGCTCAGTTTGGCGATTTGTCTTTTAATCATGTGGCGCTTGAGTTTCAGCCAGACATAGTGATGGATATTCGTGACTGGTGGATGCTTGAATTTGAGCAGCGATCACCATTCAGAGACTTCTACCACTGGGCAATCATGCCCACTGTTGATGCCGAGCCGCAAAACACACAGTGGATCAACACGTATGGATGTGCAGATTCTGTATTTGCCTATTCAGAATTTGGCAGAGATACCATGATGTCACAGTATGATGGACTTAAATTTGTAGACGTTGCTTCTCCTGCGGCGAGTGCCACCTTTACCCCGGTGTCCGACAAGCGAAAACACAAAGAAGAAATGGGACTGTCTCCTGACAGCATCATTCTTGGGACGGTTATGAGAAACCAAAAAAGAAAGCTATATCCAGATCTTCTTTCTTCGTTTAAGCAAATAATAGACATGTCGGATCTAGATAATATTTATTTATACTGTCACACATATTATCCAGATGTTGGATGGGAACTTCCTCAGTTGATTCACGAAAAAGGATTGACAAGTAGAGTTCTAATGACTTATCAATGTAAAAACTGCAACGATATATCTGTTGATTTTTTTCAGAACTCTGTTCAGGTTTGCAACAAGTGTAAAAAGTTTACCAATCAAATTGTTGGCATAAATAATCCCATAAATGAACAAAGCCTATCCAGTATATACAATCTGTTTGATGTGTATGTTCAGTATGCCAATAGTGAAGGTTTTGGTATGCCCCAACTAGAGGCCGCGCACTGCGGGCTTCCTGTTGTCTCTACGTATTATTCTGCGATGCAGTCTGTTATTGATAATATTGATGGGTACGGTGTAAAACCTTTGTCTTTTTACAGCGAATGTGAGACTGGGTGTAATCGGGCGGTTCCAGACAATCAAGCATTTGTTAAATTGATTTTGGGAATGATAGACTCTTATAAAGAAAACCCAAACTTTTTTACGGAGCAAGGACAAAGAGTAAGAAAAAATGCCGTAGATCACTACACTTGGGATAAAGCAGCAGACGCTTGGGCTAAAAGATTCCATCAAGTAGAACTAAGGGACCATTCAGAAACTTGGAGATCTGCACCAGATATAAAAGAGCCGAAAAAGACTCTTCCACAAGACTTGAAGAATCCCCTAGATATTACAAACTTCATTTTTAATAGTGTGTTATGTAAACCTCAATGGATAGGTAATCATGTCTGGAGAAGAATGTTGAAAGATTTAACATTTGGTTTTAAGTGTGAAAATATGAATAAAGACTTTTACTTTAACGAGTCGCACGTAAAATCTCAAGGCTCAAACGCCCCATTCTCGATTCAAGATGCTTTAAATGAAATGATTAGTTTTAGAGGGCAGATCAATCAATGGGAACAACAAAGATTAAACATGATACAGGGCTAAGGAAAAACTAATGAAAATTTTATACATAGGTCATTATAAGGATGGTACGGGATGGGGTGACGCAGCTAGGAATAATATCCTTGCTTTAGTTGAGGCCGGTATTGATGTTGTACCTAGAGCTATTACATATAGTAAAGCAGACTCTGAAACAGATTCAAAAATATTAGAGCTTGAAAAACAATCTACAGAAGGCTGTGATATCTGCATTCAACACACTCTGCCGTGTAATTATGTTTACGATGGCGCATTTAAGAATATTGCCTGCATCGACACAGAGACTAGTGACTTTATTGACTCTGGATGGTCTAAAAACATCAACATGATGGATGAGATATGGGTTCCTTCTGAGTATGTAAAGAGAACTTGTATCAACAGTGGTGTCACAATCCCAATTAAAATAGTTCCACATTGCATAGACATTTCTGAATATTCAGGGGATATTAAAGGCTCAAAGATAAAAGAGCTAGAAGGTGATTTCAATTTTGTTTTCATCGGAGAGTTTAGCGAAAGAAAAAATATAAAAGCGCTACTAAGAGCTTTCCATGCAGAATTTCACCCAAGAGAAAATGTAAATCTGTATATCAAAACTTCAGGAATAGAAGTAAAGAAACTAGAAGCTTATGTAGAGACAATTAAAAAAGGATTGAAGCTAAGAAATACTTACAAAAATGACTTACTAATTTCTGGCAAGATTAAAAAAGAAGATTACCTATCTATTTTGAATCAATGTCATTGCTTTGTTATGCCTAGTAGAGGTGAAGGATTCTGTATTCCGGCATTAGAGGCTATGGCCCTTGGCATCCCCTCTATTTACACGTCGGGAATAGCCGTAGAAGAATTCGCAGTTGGACAGTCGGTAAATAGTCTAGAACAACCTTGCTTTGGAGGTATGGAATCTCTTCCACATCTCTACACTGCTAATACCACATGGAGAGAAATAGACGTAGCAGACCTACAAATAAAAATGAGAAGTCAATATATAAAAGGCTTGACTCAGGATGTGAGAAAACAATGTAAAGAAAAAGCTAAACAATACTCACACGAAAGCACTGCAAAACTATTGAAGGAGATATTGAATGACAAGTAGAGCAAATCAAAGATCTGTTAGAAGCATTTTAAGATCCGCAAACACGCCTAAAAAACTAAACATACTAACATGTGCCACACATGAAAGATATGAACAGAATTTATGTAAAACTGGTCATAATTTTTATTCGCTATCTGTTGGTAAAACATGGGACACTGATTATGGAAACATACCAGAAAACTATCACATAATTGATAATATTCCAGATTATTTGGACTTTGATTTAATATTAGCGCATACGGACTGCGAAAGACTTGCTGGTATTCATCAATATTTTTCTCAAACGGATGATCGTTCTTCTAATAAAACACACATACCAATACTTAGACACAATCACGTATTACCAGATGTGCGTTTTGATATAGAGCAGCAAAAAAAAGCTAATGTAAATCCAATCGTTAATTTTTACACCTTTATCTCGAACTACTCTAGAGATCAATGGGGTTTTAATGAGAACAATTCAGTAGTTATTGAGCATGGTGTAGATACAGACTTCTGGACCACAGGAAATGAGAAGCGAGACAATGTTTGTCTTTCTGTCGTTAATGATTGGCCTAATAGAGACTGGTGCTGTGGATGGAACCTTTGGAAGCATACGGTTGGCATGACAGGCGGATCTGGAACCAAGGCAGAACCTTGGCAATGCGAACTACCGATTAGGGTGTTTGGTAAAAGTCCCGGCTTATCTGTCCCGGCTCAATCTACAGAACACCTAAGAGAAATCTATCAAAAATCTAGAATATTCTATAATACATCTTTACATTCTCCCGTTCCCACTGTATTATTAGAAGCTATGGCTTGCGGCTGCGCTATTGTATCTACTGCAAACTGTATGATTCCAGATATTATACAACACGGCGTGAATGGATTAATTTCTAATGACCCCCGAGAACTGAGGTCTTATCTAGAAATGTTATTAAATAATGAATCCATAGGAAAAAAACTAGGAGAAAGCGCAAGAGAAACAATAGTAAAAAATTACAGCCTAGATAGATTTTTAAATTCTTGGAATAAAGCCTTTGACCTCGCCACAAACTTATATAGGGGATAATATGAAAATTTGTATATCAACGAAACAACAAAACATCGGAACCCATACTCTCATATCAAACATCATGAACCTAGACGAAGTGGTTTTTGACTGTGAGGCTACAGATATAGTAGTAGACAATTATCTATCTCAGTTTTCAGAAAAAGAATTGCCGCAACTTTTGTATAAAATTTTAAGCAAATTAAGAATCAATGGTACTATAACAATATCAGACGTAGATATAGACATTGTAACAATGAGATACTCAAGGGGCGATATCAATATTAAAGATCTAAACGATTTACTGTTTGATGGAACCTATAGGAAATCAATATTAAATCTAGAATCTGTTTCTGAAGTATTGAATAATAATAATTTTAAAACAGAACAATCCTCTATAGATTCTAACACTGGATTATTCTTTATCACAGTTAGGAGAGTTGCCAATGATTGAAAGTAATTGCGCGGGATGCGCTTTCGCCAAAGTAAAAGAAAACAAACAATACGGATGTAGTCTCAATAGAACAAAAAAGCTAAAGACAAAACAAAAAGATAGCGAAAATAAAAATATTGTAGATGGCGTAGAGTATGAAATAATTTCAAGATTTTGCAATACATACCGCCCAGATGAATGGCTAGAAAAACTAACACTTGAAGAAAAGCTGAAAGCAAGCCACGTTGTCATGGAGGAGGTTCGTCCCAGAGTTGGTTTTTTGGTATTTTTCGATCATGAAAAAACAGATATTTCTGATTTACATTCTACGCTCTTGGACATAAAAGGCCAAACCGAATCTAACCCAAGATATGTGATAGTAGTAAACTCAAAAGTTGAATACAATCATCAAATACACGAGATGCTTTCAGAACTTTTCCCCAAAGACGAAACAGAGATTCACCTACTGCAAATAATAAATGTTCCAGAAAATAAAATATGGATCGTTGATGAAGCATTTCGTCTTGCTTTGAATGGGTGGATTTATGTTACCACATCTGGCGAAAACATTGATAAGAACCTTCTCAAAGACATTCATCAACATCTTAATATAAAAATGAAAAAGCTTTCGGTTGTCATGCCATACGAAGGAATTAATGGCTTACTGGTTCAAACTGCCTTATTTAAATACTTAAATGGAAACAAAGCTAAAATGTGGGACGAAGAAAACATAGACAGTAGACTGTTCTTAGACAAGATTAAAGACATGGAAGAAAATGAAAACTGTATTTTAGATTGGAGTCAAGTAAATGCTGCCTAAAGTTGCTATTATTTGTGCGAATTATAACTATGGCAACTACATTATTCCTGCCATAGAAAGTATCATAGGTCAAACATACAAAGGGGAGTTAAATCTGTATGTGGTAGATGACGGATCGTCTGACGATTCATGGGATAAAATTTGCGACTATGTTAATAGGTACTCACATCCCACAGAGGGCCAAGATAAGATTTACACGAAGCGAATCGAAAACTCTGGCGCTAGCGTTGCTCGCAACACGGCTATAGAGATGTGCTGGGACTGGGCCGATATCATTGGCGTTCTGGATGCTGATGACGAATATAAACCAACAAAGGTTGAAAAGTTTGTAAACAAGCTCGTAGAACATCCCGAAGTCGGAGCGGTGTATGGCGACTATGATATCCATAAGTCTCACGGCGAGAAACACTATATTAAAGAAGAATTCAAACATTCTTACTCAAGAGAGACACTGCTTCAAAAGTGTATTGTCCATAGTAATTCTTTAATTAAGAAAGATTTTTTAGAAAAAATTAAACTTCCAAATGGAGAAATATTTGATAGTAGACTTCATGGCCCGGCCAGTAAGGGCTTTATTGGATGTACGGAAGATTATGACCTATGGTTAAGACTGTCTAAGGCTTGCTTAATTTGCCATATCCCAGAATCTTTATCTATAGTAAATGAGTCTGGTCAAAATCAGTCTATGAAAATGACTACAGAAATATTTAACCAAAACGCTCAAATACTAAGGAGTAGAGGTTGAATAGATCCATAACTACGATTAAAGCAAAGTCAAAAGACCCTAAAGGTGTCTCGGTGGTTTTACTTTCAGCAGGAGCAGGATTAAGAATAAGGTCAAACGAACCAAGAAGCTTGATAAAAATTAAAGACAAAACACTACTCAGCCATCAGATAAAAGCTATAGATAAGTCGCTTGCGAGATACGAAATAATAGGCGTGTTTGGTGTCCATCTTGATAAAATATTAAGAAAAATAAACAACAAGATCAGAGTCGTAGAAAATCAATTGCATGAATCCACCAACAACTCTGAGAGCATGAGACTTGGCCTTAATAATTGCTTATATGATAGTATAATATTTATTCACGGAGATATATATTTTGATTGCGACCTACTTAAAGACGCAAACTATAATAAATCATTTTTGATTCTAGATGTAAATAATGACATAGATGAAAAAGAAGTTGGCGTTACTGTCAACAAAAAGCATGTATCTATATTATCTTATGGATTAAAAAAGAAATGGTGTCAGATATGTCACGTAACAGGAAAAGAATTAAGAATAATGAAGAACATATTTTCTAAATTCAAAGACACAGATAAAAAAATGCTCTCTTTTGAGCTTCTAAATAAAATTATAGAGAATGGGGGATCTTTTAATTTTTACGAAAAGAAAGACTCTCATGTTGTAGAAATAGATTGTATTAAGGATATAAATGATGAAAATTTTAATTTGTAATGATGGACGACACGCCCATTTTTTCCAACGTCTGTCGTGGGCCAACGCTTTCAAGCAAGCTGGTCACGATGTTTTTTTCTGGGAGAAACAAACCACATCAGCTTTTGACGCCTTTGATAAATCTGAGCCAGATATTTTTCTTGGTCAGTCTTACAATCTAGATGAACCGACAATAAAATGCATTAAAGAAAGACCACACATTAGGGTTGGACTTCGCGCAGGAGACTGGGGCGATCAAACAAAAGAGATAGATCAAAATAAATTTAACATCTTGACACTTACAACAAAAGAAGTTAAGATGCTAGAAGAATTAAAAAACGAAACAGGCGCTCCAGATTTTGTTCATATTCACTATCCAGAATGGGCGGTAGAACAAACACATAATAACTTTGAGAGTATTGGAATCAAAGCCGTATCACTAATGATGTGCGCAGACACCACTGTATATGGAGGCGGACAAAGAAGAGAAGAACTTATGTGCGACATAGGATTTGTTGGAGGATACTGGCCCTACAAAGGACAGATTATAGATCAATATCTCATGCCTCTTTTACATCCTGTAGGAAAATATAATGTTAAAATATTCGGCAACCAACCTTGGCCCGCTAATCAATATTGCGGCTTAATCTCAGATGAAAGAGTAAAAGATTTATTTAAGTCGGCCAAAGTTTGTCCAAACCTTAGCGAGCCACATGCCCATGAATTTGGTTTTGATTTAAATGAAAGAATTTTTAAAGTTTTATATGCTGGCGGCTTCTGTGTAACAGATAATGTGGAGGCATACAAAATGTTTGGTGATGGAGTTGTGATTGCAGATTCGCCAAAAGATTTTGCAGATAAGATTGAATATTATTCTAACACTGACGCTGGAACAATGGATAGAGCGGAAATAATCAAGAAGGGTCAGGATTTTGTTACCCAAAATCACACAAACTACCATCGAGCCGCAGAGATTATCAATCTATTTGATTATCAAGACGAATCACAAAAACTATTAAGGATAGCAGATGAGTTGTAAAATATTGGTTACTGGAGGAACGGGTTTTCTAGGCAAGGCGGTATGTAGAGAATTAAGAGATTCTGATAATACCATTATACCATTGAGAGGCAGACAAGAGTGGGATTTAACAAAACAAAAACATGTTGAATATTTGTTCGCTCACAATACTCCTGATGTTATAGTACACCTAGCCGCTAGGGTTGGTGGAATAGGAGCGAATAAGGAAAACCCCGGATTGTTCATGTATGAGAATCTGGCGATGGGAATGAACTTGATTGAAACGGCCAGAAAATATGGCGCACTAAAGAAGTTTGTTATGGTTGGTACGGTGTGCGCATATCCAAAGTTTACGCCGGTTCCATTCAAAGAAGAAGACATATGGAATGGCTATCCAGAAGAAACCAATGCCCCATATGGGATTGCTAAAAAGGCTCTCATGGAAATGCTGGCAGCGTATAATGCTCAATATGGACTTAACTGCACGAATCTTATTCCTGTAAATATGTATGGTCCTCATGATAATTTTCACCCAAGTATTAGTCATGTTATTCCGGCAATTATTTTAAAGATTGGTAAAGCCATTCAGAACAAAGAAAGCTCTGTAGAACTTTGGGGAACCGGAAATGCCAGCAGAGAGTTTCTTTATGTGGACGACTGTGCCGAAGCTATTAAACTAGCAATAGATACAGACACCACACCAGACCCAATTAACATTGGGACGGGATCAGAGTTTACAATATCCGCTCTTGCTGAAAACATAGCATCAATAATGGGATATAGAGGTGATGTCTTATTCAATGCAAACGGATTGGATGGGCAGCCGCGACGATGTTTAGACACGTCTAGAGCATATGAAACACTAGGTTTTCAGGCTCGAACAGGACTGGCGAGAGGATTATCAAATACGGTAAGTTGGTACAATAATAATAAGGAGCAATTTGTTGATTACTTCGACAACATCTGATTTAAGAATTCAGATTCCGTTTTTGTTCCCTTTTTGGCGTTACAGGAGCGACACGCAGGAACAATATTTGATGGATGGTTGCTACCCCCACGAGAAAGGGGTATTCGATGTTCTACCTCTAGAGGACCAGAAGATCCGCAATAAAAGCAGCAATTTCCATAATATTCAAATCTGTTCTTTTTGTCATTTTCTGAAAATGACCCACTGGTTAGATTTTTGCGGGCCCTATATCTTTGCCGAGAAGCAGATACTTTATCTTTATTGTTTTTTTGCCAGTCTGCTGCGTAATCTGGGTTATTTTTGGTCCATTCTCTATTTTGTTCCTTTTCTTTTTCGGAATTTTTACTATAATATTTCCTGCGGTACAAAGAAACACACCCTTTACAAACACAGTCTATCCCAAACTTTAAATGTTTACGAACACCAAAAAATTCTTTGGTTGCCGGTTTTTCCACTTTACATTTTGAGCATATTTTGTAATTCATTAATTTTCCTCCAATTTATATACACATAAAAATGATAACCAGCATCATATTCAGTAAAAATAGACCCTTGCAGCTTGATCTATGTCTAAACAGTATAAAGGAAAACTTTCCACAATCAACACAGAATATTGTAGTTCATAACAACTCTGTTGAGTTTGGGAAGGCTCATTTACAACTAAAGAAAGAACATCCAGATGTAGAATTCTGGCAGCAGACTGAATCACTTTTCTGCGATGTGTGGGATGCTGTAAACGAAGCAAATAATGATTATATATGCTTCTTTGTGGATGATTGTATTGTTTACAATAGACTGTTCTTAAAAGAAATAAATCTACTGGATCTAGAAAAGAGTATTGTTTCTTGTATATCTCTACGCCTTGGTATGAATATTTGCGAAAGAAGTCATGGAAACGAAACATTTGAAGACAAGCCAGTAACATATGGATTTTCTGAATGTGGCGGATGGATGATGGTAAACAAGACAAATAACATATATGGATCTTATTGGTCATATAGTCTGTCTGTAGATGGTCACATTTTTAAAAGATCAGACATAAAAGAAATGTCTTTTGAGGTTTGGAAAATTTCTCAATTCAAAGACTGGAAACAAACGCCAAATGAATTTGAAAGCGCTCTACAGAGATTCTGGACCATCACTCCTGCGGCTATAGTCTGCCCATTCCAAAGCGCCGTGGTAAATAGTCCCAACAATAAAACACAAGATTCTCATAATAATAGGTCTGGAGATTACTATGCATATGATGAATATTCTTTATTAGAAAAATACGAAGATGGCAAAAGAATAAAATTAGACAATATTGATTTTGGACACATTAAATGCCCACACACTGAAATAGATATATTAAAAGGATTAAAATGATTAGTATTGTAACAGGAACCCTTAATCGTATTAAGTATTTAGGAGGACTGATTAGTAACACGGTTGAATCTATAGATGGAAAATACATTGAACTGGTACTTGTTGATGGTGGCAGCACAGATGGAACATTAGAATATATCAAGAAACTAAATCATCCTCGCATTAGGCTAGTAGAAGTTGGCAAAAGAAGCTCCTATCCGCATTATATGAATCTTGGAGTTGAAGCTGCAAAATACGAAAACGTTTGCCAATGGAATGATGATGTCCTGCTCTGTAATGAATGGGAAGATGTGTTTAATACAATCGACGAAGAATATGATGCCTATCTTTTTAATTGGAAAGAGGGCGATACGGAGTCTATGAAAAGTTTAAACTGGACAATATGCTCTGGAATGAGAGATAATGGTTGGATCATCATTAACAATGCCGAATACAATTATCCACAGGCCGCAGGTGAAAAATTTAAAGAAGTATGTATGAATTATGGAATTTATAAAAAAGACGTTTTTAGAAAATACGGACTATACAATACATCTTATCAATATTATTGCGCCGACAGCGAGATGGCTATGCGAGCATATCACAGCGGCGCTAAGTTTAAAACTTGTTTTGATATCAAGGTCTGCGTACTTCCCGCAGAAAAAAGAGCCATAATGATGAAAGAAGATATAAGAAAACACGCCATAGACTGTTCATACTATACAACATCATCAGACATTACTGGACTTACGATCAAACAATTGTTTGACAATAACTGTGGAGAATATCTAAAATGAAATACATATCTTTTTCATTGTTTGGAAATGACCCAAAGTATGTTCGTGGACTATTTGAAAATGTAAAACTAAAAAATAATTTGTACAAAGACTGGAAGATCATTGTCTACTATGACAGTTCTGTTTTGCGTAAAACGCTTGAAGTTTTGAGTACGGACGGTGTAATTCTAAAAAACATGACAGACTCAGGCATATTTCCAACGTCTTGGAGGTTTTTAGCCGCCAACGAAGAGGATTGCGAGCTTTTCATTTGCAGAGATACAGACTCAAGGATAAGCCAAAGAGAAGAGCTTGCTGTTGCAGAATGGGAAAGTGAAGCCAAGGAGCTACATATTATGCGCGATCACCCTCATCACGGGTGCGCTATTATGGCAGGAATGTGGGGCATGAGAGGCTCCTTGTTTAATGTGAGAAAAGAAATATTAAAATACCAAGGAAAGGATTACAATCCAGATGTAGACAACTGGCACAAGCAAACAGATCAAGACTTTCTGCGGGACGTTATCTATAAAAATTATGCCACAAAAGAAAGATCAACTATTCATACGGCGCAGGATTTTCTAAATAGGGTTCCTTGGAAACCAGAATGTTGGTCAAAAGATTTTCCCACGCCAATCTGTAAAGATAAATACTTTATAGGAGAAATATTTTCGTTTAAGGGCGATGGACAGGAATACAGAGAATACCAACACAAAGAAAGATAATGAAAAGAAGAATTATACACCACCACTTAGGACTTGGAGACCATATTATCTGTAATGGTCTTGTTAGATACTTAATTAAAAATAATCCAGACACTAAATTCACCCTTGCCTGTAAACAGAAAAACATTGATAATGTTTGTAGAATGTTTAATGATTGCGACATACAATATATTTTAGACAATGGAAACGAAGCTACTGGCAATCTAGGATGGAGCTTTGGTGGAGATAAAACTATAAATTTTGATGAAGCTTTTTATAAACAGGCGAATGTTGATTTTTGCGAGCGCTGGAATTCGTTTCACATTAAAAGAGATTATTTTCAAGAAAAACGTATTTCTTACTACTTGCAGCTTCCGTCGAAGTTTGCGCTAGTACACGATACGGCCAGCGCTGGATCTGTCGATATAAAAGTAGAAACAGATTTACCAATAATCAAAATGCGAAAAACGCCAGTAGAAGAAACAATGTTTGACTGGATAGGAGTAATAGAAAAGGCATCAGAAATACACTGTATAAATTCATCGTTCATTCATATGGTTGATTCAGTGTCACCAATAGCAAAACTTTACTTTTATAACGATAGACCTAATTTACCCTTTTCAAAAAAACTGGAGTGGAATTTATGCAGAATGGACAAATAAACTTAGATTGTGAATTTGGACAAGAGCTAAAAAGGTTAGCCAAAAACTGTAAAACGGTGGTAGAAATCGGAACATGGAATGGCATGGGGTCAACCAATTGCATTTTAAGTGGAATGAATATAAATACCAATTTTATATCAGTAGAGTTAATAAAAGAGATGTACGATCAGGCCGTTAAAAATTTATCAGGCAGGCCAGTAAAGCTTTTAAATGGTACAATCATTACCCATGAAGATATAAACTGGTTCGACGCAGAACATCATAAAAAAAACTGTCTACCTATAGAGTTAGAGCATTTTGAGCTATATTACCAAAAGGAAATAGAAGCGCTAAAAGCAGCCAAAAATGTTTTACACGAACTTCCAGAATCTATTGATTTGCTTATTTTAGATGGCGGAGAATATTCTACGTATCCAGAGTGGCAATTGCTAAAAGATAGAGTGTCTATTGTGGCACTAGACGATACCAACTTATTAAAAACAAAAAAAATAAAACAAGAGCTAATAAAAAGCGATAATTGGATTACACATTGGGAGTCATTTGAAAGAAACGGATGCTCCATATTTTTTAGATCGACAAGGAGAATAAATGAATATAGCCGCAATAATTAATGACCTTGGACCGTCCCAAAAAGCATTTTACATGATAAAAGAGTTTAATAAATTATGCGCAAATGCCAGTAATTCATGCGTGGCTTTTGTTAATACATCGGGCGTATGTGTAACAAAACCATTATTTTCCTGTATGAGTATAGGCTTTTTCTCAGGATTCAACGGCATAGCCATAGCTACAACAATAGAAGAAGCGAAGTCTCTACTGGAAACAACAAACAATTCTGATAAATATTTATATTTGTGGGATATGATTTGGACAGAAAGAACCGTAAACCATCAGGCTTTTTGTGATGTTTTAAGAGACCCGAGATTAAAACTAATAGCCAGAAGCGAAAGTCACGCGAGAGCAATTGAAAATTTTTGCAATAAAAAGCCCGTGGGAGTTGTGGACGACTGGAACCACGAGCAATTACTAGAAATTATAGGAGATAACAATGAAAATTGATGAAGAATTTGTAATTAATAAATACGCAGAAAACGAAAGCACTTATTCCATTGCTAAAAATCTTGGAACTTATCCCAAGAAAATAGAGCGCATTCTCAAAAAAAATAACGTAGCACTCAGAAGCAAATCTGAATCTCAAAAGCTAGCACTTAAATCTGGCAGATGTGAACATCCAACAAAAGGAAAAAAGAGATCAGAAGAAGAAAAGGTCAGCATTAGCGAAGGAGTATATAATAATTGGCAGAATAAAACCAAAGAAGAAAGAAAAGAAATATCCAGAAAAGCTAAACAGCGCTGGGACGAAATACCCGCCGACAAAAAGCGCGACATGCTGGAGGCCGCCGGTAGAGCGTTACACAAGACCTGTAGTGAAGGATCTAAAGCGGAAAAATATCTCAACAAAAAAATCAAAGAAGAAGGCTATAATGTTGTGATGCATAAAAAGAATCTAATCAGTGGAAATTTTGAAATAGATTTGTTTTTACCAGATATTATGACCATAATAGAAATAGATGGGCCGCAGCACTTTCTTCCATTGTTTGGACAAGATAAATTAAAAGAAGTAATCAAACTAGATTCTATCAAAAATGGATTGCTTTTGGCTGAAGGATATTGTATAATTAGAGTGAGGTATATGCTGAAGGGATTTTCCCAAAAATCAGCTAGGACATTGTGGGAGATTATTTCTAAAGAATTGAATAAGATTGATAAGAAATTTCCTCCCAAGGACAAACGTTTTATTGAATTGGAGATTAAATAATGAATTCTAGTACAGATTTGTTTGATAAAGAAGACCTTGTTGAAGATGTGATTGAAGTTGCCCAAGAAGAAAGACCCCCATACGGCTCTAAAGAGTGGAATGACTTCGTTATGGAAAAGTTTGAACCTCATGAGCTAATTGATGGAAACCCATTGGTTCATGGACTAAGAAGGATTGCTGAAGATTTGCTTGGTGATATTATTGTCAGCAGACCAACGCATGTATTAGCTTCTGATGATCCAAACGGTCCCGGTCGAGCTACGATTGGTTTTGAAATCGTTTTTGACTGGATGAACTCTGGACAGCTTAGAACATACGGAGATGTAGCCGATGTGTGGCACGGCAACACAGACGACCTATTTTGCGCTCACCCGGCTGCTACTGCGGCAACCAAGGCTGAGTCAAGATGCTTGAGAAAGGCTCTTAAAATTCGCTGTGTGGCCGCTGAAGAGATTGCCAGAAATAAAGATGTCGCAGCGATTGTTCGTCAGTCTATCAAGGTTCAACCAAGTGATGGAGATTGGTCAGAAGAAGACCCAATTACAACACCTCAGTTGAATTTTATTGATGGTAAGTGTAAGCAATTAAATGTAGATGTTATAGCTTTTATTAATCAAGGAGAAAAGACATATAAGAATATTTCAGAGGTAACAAAGATGACAGCATCTAAGATGCTAAAATTATTAAATGAATATCAAAACAAAGATAAAGAAACGCCCGAATCTGTGAAGGGCTACAAAAACAATTGGAGAGATGCATGAAATTAAATTATAAACTAGGAAATCTTACTGTAGAGTTTGAGTGCGATACCGTTAAAGAGGTATTCGGACAGCTTTCTACTTTTCAAGAAGTGTTTGGCGAAAACAAGTGTGGTAAGTGTGGCTCAGAAAACCTTAGATTTGTTGTTCGTGAAAACGACGGAAACGAATACTATGAAATCAGATGCAATGACTGTGGAGCTAGACTGTCATTTGGAGCCATGAAAAAGGGTGGAGGATTATTTCCCAAGCGAAAAGATCCAGATGGAAACTGGTTGCCAGACAAAGGATGGCAAAAATGGAATAGTCAAACCAAAAAATTAGAATAACCTAGATATAAAAAAACCCCGCCGTAAAAGCGGGGTTTCTTTTTTTTTACGCATTAGAATAGAAATCTATCCCACCATCCCTGTGACGCGCCGAGGAAATAAATTCCTACTAGTATGCCTCCAACAGCCGCGATCCGTCTTATGACTCTGTTTCTTTTTATGAAACCATCATCTGGAAATAGTGGCATTTTTTTCTCCTTATAGGTACTCTAGTGAAACATACAAACCATACTGTTCTTTTGAACCAATATTCAGAGGACTTGCGCTTAGAGCTACTGACCAAGTGTGATGAGTGTGATAGCCCGTTCCGCCCTGATTTAACGTTAGATTTGAACTACCATCACCAAAGTTGTGATCAGTTGAACCGGCCCAAAGCTGCTGATTAGAAGTGGTATGGATATATTGTGTCCATTTGGGCCAAATCATACCAGTCGAACCAGCTACTTCATCAAGCCCACGCTGACCACTACCGGGAGAATCCAAAAGTGGAACGATCAACCCGCTACCACCAACCGTTTCGTCATCATCGGTAACATTTCCCAATCGAATATCGCCATTTACGGAAGCGCCATTCAACCCATTGTAGAATTTAGTACCCAAGCTATTTGTCCAGTAATTTTTACTGACCAATTCAGAAGGCCAAGGCTCTCCCCACCAGAAAGCATCACCACTGCCAACTGCATCAGAACCAACACCAGCAGAACCCTGAGAGTCGTAGGCTCCACCAGCTCCAAAGTTAACAATTTCTGCAACTTTAGTATTTACGCCGCTTGCTGGGTAATTGATATTTGATCTGTCATACACGCGAAGCTGAACATTTTGAGTTTTAACAGCTGTATTGTGTCCAAACCTAATACCCAGAGTTGATTCATAGCTTTTGACGCCGCTCAAGCCGATAGGACCATAGGTTCCACCAATAGCATTAGCAGTACACATACCGCTAGGAAAAGTATCACCAACGAACTTAACGTTATTCGTCTGGTCTTTAGTTTCGCTTCCATCGCCATTTGAAACATACGTCGTATCTTGATAAGAGCCAATTTGAACAGAGGCTCCGGCTGTCGACCCAAAAAAACCAAGTCCAGACCCAGAAAGCGTTTCTAGGTTAAGACCACCGTCGTTTTGGCCCAATATTTGAAAATCTATAATTGCCATTTGTTTTTTCTCCTTTAAGGGATTTCATTAATATATACACAAATAAAATATTTTCATGTCTTTTTTTTGTCGCATCCTCCACAAGTTTTAGACTTATTAGAATGAATTTCTCTTGCCCACTTGCCTTGCGGACATGATTCCGAGGCCCAAGATGTTTTAAGGCTTAAAAAACACCCACAATCATTACATGAGTTGTTTTGCTTATTATAAGAATTGCACTTTTTGCAAACTGCTAATCTTTGTTTTTTTGTTTGATCTGACACGTTTTTAAAACCAGAACCAACATGTTCCGAAGCAGAAGAAACAAAAGATTTAACCTTTTTAGTAAAGGTATTTTTAGCCTCTGAAGAAATTTTTTCATCTTCTGGCATTTTATTTGCTTCTCGCTCTACATATGTTCCACATCTATGACATTTAATGCCATTTAAATTAGATTGACACACACTACATATATCCATAATTAAAACCCAAAATTAAACCCTTTATATATTGAAAACTTATAATCTTTGTGAAAAACTTTTTTATATGTGTCAAGCCTAAGACTTGTAGGCTCCTTAGCCACAATAGGAGAACATCCATAACCTTTGAGTCTATATCCAGTAACATTTCCGTCCTCATCTAGATTCGCGATGCCATACGAATCTCCTTGCGCGCTCACGGCGCGGCTCTTATGCTTCAAAGAAGACGGCCTATATGGAGGACAGGCCGAGACACCCGCCTCCTCCTGCTCTTCTTCAGAAAGAACTGAACCAAACATACCATCAGTAACACCATATGAACCATCTGGATATCCAGCTATGCCTATGCCGTGACTGAATCTTTGTAGATATCCCCCATAGTTCCCGCCCATATCAAGCCCTAGCTGACTAGCAGCAAGTACGTGTGAAAAATTCGTAGGGCCATCTGGAAAAATACTAGTTGTTGGCCCCGGAACAAAAGAACCTAAGTGTTTTAGGTAGTCGCGTCGTACAATCTCGATCTCGGCATCTCTGAGGGTATAGTCAACTCCATAAATGTGAGCCTGAAAGTTGTCGAAGTCTATGCCGCGAGTCGCAGTAAATGGCCCGTAACCACTTGTATACTTCGTAAATTCATAATCAACAGAATTTAACAAAGAGCTAAGTTCTTGCAGATACTCATCAGCTGCCGAACCGTAACTAAATTCAAACCAGCGAATGTACTCGTCTCTGTTTAAATGAGCCTGAGTAGCAGTAGTTTGAACATAATCGAAATGGACTACATCATCATCATCTTCGCAGTAACCCACCAGATCTTCAGAGGAAAAATCCAAGAGAAGATATCTGCCACAAGAGTCAGACTTGACCGTTTTCTTGTAAAGTAATCTTATTGTGCTTTGACTGATAGGAAAGTCTCTCCACTCCGTAGTAGCATTCTCTGTGTATTTTTTGCTAGATATTAAATTGTAAGAGTTGTCCCATTTTTTTCCCGGCTCTAGCATGTATGATCCATAGCCACCGGTACTAAAGGCATAATAGTCCGAGAAATTTAAACCACCTTGAGCATTTTTAATATTTAGCTGATTATTGCCGAAGATATAATAAACTGTTGCGCCGAGCGAAGAGGGAGGTTCAACAGTAACATTTATTGGATATCCAATTTCTTCCGGTGATTCTGCATAGTATCCATCAAACTTAGTAGTGGTCTTTATGTGCTTTGAAGAAATACATCCAGTGTCTTCACTAGTCTCTAATCCATAATGTTCGACTTTCGTCCTATCGGGACAGACTATAAAGCTATCTGTAATTATAGTTTCAGGAAGCTCGACGAGCGGAAAACCAACATCTATTTCGTCTCTTGTTGTTTTGTATCTTTTTCCGGGTGTCTCAAAATCTAAGAGAAAATTATAGTATTCAATGATAGAATCATCATTATATAATTCTTTTTTCCCCATTATATAACTAACCCCTCCTCTATAATCAAGACAGAGTTCAGCAAAGTCTCCTTGCGAACCTTCAAGTTGGATTTGGGCATCTTCAATACTACCATAAGAACATTCCCCAAAAGGCCCGACTCCACTGCTCCCACCGTCACCCGTAAAAGTATCAAATAGAGCGCCTGCACTAAGACCATCCTTAATAATGGAAACCTCATCATAAACAGCGATATCATCAATCTTCTCAAGCTCAAAGGACTGATGCAGCGGACCCTCAATATTACCATTTGAGTCTATGCAAAAAACAGGATCAGTAAAGCTATCTCCGCGCACGCTCTCTCCGTCTATCTCTTTAAATTCTTCACCCTCTTCATTTTCTACAAACCATATTCCTTCTATTTTATATTGATATTTAAGATCCGGCTTATCTCGCAAATATCCAACAATTTCATTGATATCATCCTGTTCTAAATTTATTATAGCCCCCGTTTTTGTTCTCAGTGTCATGCCAGATGAATTCTTTTGAATATCTGTGACTATTAAAGGTATAACCTCCTGAGATAAAATATCAAAATCTTTTTTACTTCTATATTTTTCACAGTACGAAAGATCATTAGTCCTGAATCGCAATCCATTGCCGGGAATATATGTCGGAGTGAGAGGCTCATCATTTTCGTCCTTGACAAAAGAAGCAAATCTCAATGTGGTGTCAGTCGGGTCATCATCCTCATCCTTAAAAAAATCTGTATCTAAAACAAGATCAGTCACACCAAGTTCTCCCCTGTCAAAGGAGCTAAATTCGCCATGAGTAAATGGCTCAATTGTTGTATAGATATTGTGTGTAGAAGCAAAAGTGTTGTCTATGGGCGCTTCGGCGTATGGGTCAGCAACAAAAAAGACTTCTAGATCATAGGTAAATGCAATATCTTCCACAAAACGAGTGGCATATTCTCCTGCATGACCAGCCACATAACTTATGCAATCACTTCTATAAATATTGTTACTTTCGTAATGATTTCCAAAACTTGCACCAATAAAATAACCATCATAAATTTGAAAAGACTTCAATCCACAGCAACTCTGAGAAGAATCATACGGATCTTGAGAAAAACCGTATGAATCTATAGGACCGTAGTTAATAAAGTCAGATCCAATATCAAGAAATATAAATTCCACTGTTGCAAAATCCCCATCTTCACATCGCCACCAACCATCTGTAATAGGGTACAGTTCATCTGTATCATTTAAAATTTCCGCCTGTAAACGATATAAAGTTGTCTCGGAGGGTTCGTAAACACCATATTTTATTTGATGACTAATAGAATATGTAACAGAGCCAACCAAAGGAGTCGCTTTTATAGAAGTTAATTTTGAACTACAGTCTGATTTATGTTCAACCAAGGTATGCGTGGTTGGACTTCCAAGACCTTCAAACTCCTCCGTTATTATTTGCCAATCTGGAACATTTGGCCCAAGTTGACAGCTCACGTCTGGACAACCAACAGTAGTCTTACTATAGGGATTATAAAGCTCTTGAACAGAAACACCCATTCCATAATTATCAATGTCAAGCATTGTAATTTTTATTTTTGAGGGCTTATATTCTCCATAATAAGGAACTCTACTGTAGTAACTTTTTACCCCAGCAGAAAAATCATAAGATCCGGGAGTCTCTATTACACAATCCCAAACAATAAAACTAATCCGCCAATTGTGATCGTCCTGATACTCATTAAAAAATACATCAAATCTATTTTCGTCTCCGTATGGAACTGTGATTGGATCATCAGAAATTATTTCTGATGAATTAGCATAGGTAGACAGCGCCTCAAACATAGTCCGATCACCGTATTTTGCAGACCAAACATATCTAGGATATGGAGAATTGTTTCGGGAGTACAGCGGATCGGGAAGCTCTAGCGAATCTGCTAATTCTCGGTTTCTATCATAGATTTTTTTTGCGTTATCGTGTCCTTCTTTGCTTTGAATTTCTTCTTTGGGTATAAGTTTGTGAACCCAATATTTACCATTAGGAGGGTCGTCGAAAGGATCAGGAGAATATGGAGCCTCTTGCTCAACATCATAGAAATCTTTTTGTAAATCATCTATGGGGTTCGTTAACTGCAAAACATCGCTATACCTATTGTAATCTTCATCATAAGAACATTGAGAATACAAAGCTTCTTTTTCAATAATATTAAGTCTATCAGGCTGAAAAGAAAACGTTTCATCAAAATATGTTTCTTCAAACCCGTCTTTGGTATTATCGGATTTTTCTTTGAAAATTTCAACCTTTAGCTTACCACCTCTCCAAAAGTATGGACTATTAGCAGGTGTAAAATTTATACTCTGATTTAATAACGGTCTTTTTGATACATATTCACCCTCTGCAACTCTTGTAAAATCATCATGCCAATCACTCCTATTGCCCGGATTGAAACCAGTCGCAGTACCATTTCTTTGCAGGTGTAGAAATGAAATATCGGTACTCTGTGTGCCATCAGCGGGGCCGTCGTAAATAAGTCCGAAAATCACAGCGGCGCCGGGAACATCTGTCGGACCCGCGAAATTCTCATCTTGCTCTTCGACAGGATCAGTTATTGAGTCTTTTAGTTCTATCTCTGGCACCTCTAGCAAAAACAGAAACGTGTCATTTTTTCTTGGTAAATAATCTGTTATCTTGGGTGATTTTAGATTGCTTTCAAGCATAAAGTCTGTATCTTCTAAGTATTCTTCAAATTCATTCAAAGTTCTTGGTATAATCTTGTTGGTGATTACTCCACTAATTTTATACTTGTTTTCTATAGAAACGTCAACGGTAGCGCGTGCTAGGTAAAAATCGTCATAAATATATACATTTCCGGCATCTTTGGTATATGTTTCACCAAATAAATAAAGTTGAATATCTTTAATGAAATCTTTATCCCAATCAAAAACATCATCTACGGTATATTCAATCGCGATTTTTCTAACTACTGTGGTTTTCTTCCAATACTCAATCCTATATCTATTAAAAACATACTCTCCAGATTCGTCTTTTTCTTCCTTCTCGTAATAAAAATCTTCTAAATTATCGTCGTGGTATCGAGCGGTATAAAAGACATTACAAACTGCAAAAACTTGATCTTCACCCGTCTCTGTTTTTGTTAATTCATCTATCCTGTTGGAAGAAAATTTTTCATAAGTATGATCAGGTTGTTGCTTGTATGTCACCTTATATACTTCTTCTTTTGCGTCATAGAAAGAAACATACCTTCCCTTATATCTATCATAACTAAAGGTATGCTCATAAGACAAGCACTCATCACGACAACAATCACAAGATCTTCCCATTTTTATCTCCTACGGACATCCAACCCATATTGGTGTCCATTCATAATTAATTCTCATTATTATAACAAATACATCACTACCAGCCCGCTGAGACAAGCTAGTATCACGATTATAACAGGTTATAGTCTCACCAGATAAAGACAACGCTCCAGACCCCTTGGTTTCAACATCAGAATCTTTTCTTAAAACACTAACACTAAAAGTTGTTGGCTCAAGAGGAGTAGTGGGAGGCTCTATATCGGTAGCAAGCAGGCCAGACAAGACATCAAGACCGCCAGTCCAAGTCCCTCTCTCTTTATCAAACATTAAATTAATCTCACCAGTATACCAGTTATTTCTATCTGTTGGATTTTCGTGAAGTTTTGTTACATCTCCGTCCGCGTGGGGAACTGGATTCCCAGCTTGGTCAAAACCCCAGCCAGAGACAAGCGTTGGCGCCCTTAGTCCGACAGTTCTAATTTCTGCAATATTTCCATTTTCTTCAGCCTTTTTCAAATTTAAGTCGCTAGTTTCCCCGTTTTCGTCGGTATTAACAGCAGCGACAAAATCACCCTGATCACTAAGAGCAAAATAAGGATCTAAATCCATATTTGTTGGGACACAAGAACCTTCATTAAATGTTCCTCCTTGTTCTTCAGGTATACTAACCGGTTTTCGCACATACACGCCAGTATCTTCATCTGTTCTTTCAGATCTAATTCCGACTGGCGACCACTTCTGGTCCTCGCTACACCCAAAACTGTTAAAAATATTACCAAGAGATAGAGCTAAAGCGTCAGCAGTTCTTATTTGACTACCTTGAAAACCGCCTTGAAATCCTCTAAAAAGAGAAAATTCAGCAGAATCTCTTTCTGACTTCTGTCTATCTCCCTTTTCCTTAAAGTCTCCTTTCCCAAACTGTATGGGTTTAAAAGCCCTCTTTGGATTGTCTTGGGCGATTCTTTTAAAAGCCTCTAGCGTGGCTTTATATATTCTACTTATTCTATCTGAATTATATTTTGTTAACTTGCCAAAATTTGGAGTCCAAGTATTAAATTCATATGAAGTTGTTACTCCCCCCGAAGATACAGATATTGTCATACCAGTAACATATGGTCCCGAATTATTAAACCTCTCAGCAATCGAGAATTCTGGAAATTGAGCCAGTTCAATCCTGCCGCTTTCATGAGCCGACAACGTTGCGACACCCGCCCCCGCAGCATCTTGACCAGCCTGATTCATCAACTCAACACTGCCAAAGTTTTCTGGAACAAGGTTGCTATCTATAGAAATCTCTGATTTTCCTTTACTGTCGCCCGACTTGTACCACGGACCCCAAGAATACCTTATGCTTTGCTGGGGTACTCCTATCCATTCTGGATATTCTATAGCTGGATGAACTGGAATATTTGCGTTAGAAGATTTTCCGGGAGTTAAATATCTGCTTGGATCAACGTCTATATTGAAAAAATACTTAGAAAGAAATGTTATACCCGCATCCGTCGTCGTGTACTGGTCAAAGTTTCTCACCTGTAATCCTGCGTCTGCGACAACAAAAGCGTTTGGCGCTATCTGAGGTAAAAAGAAAACATTAGGATCTTGAAAGCCGGTTTTACTTGTAGATATGCCCGTAACCAATGGGTTGCGATTAATAAACGAGGCATAATCAGATCCCATTTCAGAAAAATCACTATTTGGAGCAAACGGATAAACAGAAACAGGCTTCATTCTTCCATTATTATAAAAATTAATATCATTAATGGGCTTATTGCTAACCCAAGCATCGCTAGATATGTCCCAAGATGCAACTTCTACTAAATCCTCTTCAACAAATTTTAAATTATTAGAAAGCCCTCCCGGCTCATATGGCAAGGGAACAAGAAACATCCTACCATAAAACTCATTTGCGGTTTTAGAGACCCTATCAAAAACCTTTTTAATATATTCTTGCGTCTCAGGATTATAAGCCTTCTTAGCGCCCGCTAAAGAAGTGGCGGCCAAGCTCAACGCTCCAACCTCACCATTGGCTAATTGCCTAAGTATTACTGGAGTGACTTCTATACCGGCAACCCAAGGATCTTTCTCATATGTACCTTTAGCAAATGACTCGAAAACCTTAAACGTAAGCCAAGCCTCCATTCCGCCTAAAGACATTCTTAGCTCAGTAACAGTAGCCGTATAAGTATTTCCAAAGTATCCAGAAAGTATAGAAGCGGTTCCACCTCCGCCAATCTCTGACATCTCGTCTAGCAATATTGGGACTGACGCATTGGGCTGATATGCAGCTGATGTTCTGTTAAAGTTGGGAGCAAGTAAATAACTTTTAGGACCAAGTTTACCCCACACCGGAACGCATTCATTAATATTTGCCATGTAATATCTAGAAGCTGGTCCTCCGACCACAATACGACTAGTGACCTCATCAGAAAGCTCTTGTCCAAAATCAGAAGAAGCAAGAAGA
>Ga0316202_10000786_pt1 | contig 29987 bp, 28 predicted proteins | sample 3monrhotite_MG_FD_204934 | JGI IMG/M metagenome (GOLD analysis project Ga0316202, IMG submission 204934) | Microbial mat bacterial communities from mineral coupon in-situ incubated in ocean water Damariscotta River, Maine, United States -... | ecosystem: Environmental > Aquatic > Marine >...
CACTGGATTCCACTTAGCAGCTCTATCACCTCAGCGCACGACTTCCCAGCAACCAGCCGTGAAATGGCCTGCAGATTCCCGTTACACCCGCCGATAAATTTCACCGCAGTCACCAGATCATCCTCTATTTCAAAGTCGATAAACTTGGCGCAGGAGCCATGCGTTGCGAAAGTATTATTCATTTCAGCCTCTTCGTATCTGGAGTGGCGGAAAACATATCAAAAAGCATATAAATATTGAAGTCTTTTTTTAACCGGGCTGCTAAACACCCTGCCCTTTATCCAGAATTTTGCAGATATTACATAACCATAACAACGTCCTGACGCTCTCCTCACATTGGTTGCCTAAGCTGCCGACAAATTTTACAGCATCAACTATCAATGACTATCCAACTCGATTGAAAGAAAGGCTTTGGGAACAACACTATGACCAAAGATACACTTAAAGACTTTTCCGGAATCTGCTTCGAAACCCTCTGCCGTGCCTTGCTCAGTTTGCTTCTTATCGTACTGCTGATCGGGATGGCCTTTGGCATTATGCGCGCGGGTCTCGACTTGCTGGCCCAGACCGGGAAGATCGACTCCTCGACCGGGCTACACAATGCCATCAAGGAGCTTGTGATCAACGTGCTGATGGTGCTGGCAGTTCTTGAGTTATTCCGTACGGTCAAGGCTTACTTCACCGAAGGACGGATCAAGGTGACTTACATTATCGATACCGCACTGGTGGTGGTTATCACCGATATTATGGGCTTCTGGTATCGAGAGGTCGAGGTGGCGCGGATCGCGCTGGCCCTCGCGCTGGTGGTGGTGCTGATGGGCGTAAGAATTATGGCGATCCGCTTTTCACCCAGAAGGCATGACCTGCTGGATGGCCTCTAGAAGCAGGGTGAAAACAATTAGCGCATGACATTAGTGCGCAAGCACGATAAATCAGCTAAACTCACGAAATGCTAACAATCCCATCAGATACTGCAAAACTGGACATGGCACAAATTTATCGTGAGGCTTTATGACAGAACAAAAAAAGACCGTGCTGGTCGTTGAAGACGAAGAAGACATCCTCGCTCTGCTCCATTTCAATTTAATCAAGGCTGGCTACCTGGCAGACTGTGCTACTCATGGCGAAGAGGCCCTGCAGGCTGTCGCTGCACACAAACCGGATCTGATTCTACTTGATCTGATGCTTCCCGGTATCGATGGTCTGGAGATCTGTCGTCGGCTACGTGCCGATGAGGCGACCAGCGAAATCCCGATTATTATGCTCACCGCCTGCGGTGAAGAAGCGGATGTCGTGACCGGCCTTGAACTTGGGGCCGACGATTATGTCACTAAGCCGTTCAGCATCAAGGTTCTGCTTGCCCGGGTGCAAACCGTGATGCGACGCAAAAGTGAGCTGCCAGAAACAGACGCCGAAGAGCTGATCCGCGGCGCCCTGCGCATCCATCCCGGGCGCAACCTGGTCCAGGTCGATGGCACAACGATCGATGTCACCTTCACCGAATTCCGCGTGCTGGAAGCGCTAGCCAGTCGCCCTGGCTGGGTCTTTACCCGCTATCAGATCGTCAATGCGGTGCGCGGCGAAGATTACGCCGTCACTGACCGGGCAGTCGATGTGCAGATTGCCGGGCTGCGCAAGAAACTTGGCTCCTGCGGTCACTATATTGAAACCGTACGTGGTGTTGGCTATCGTTTTCTGGAGGGGTTGTGAAACTTAACCGGCGGCGCCTTGTCTGGCAACTTTACCCATCCTACCTGTTGTTGATCTTTCTCATCCTGCTCGCAGTTGGCTGGTATGTCTCAGGGGAACTGCGCAATTTTCATTACCAGCAAACAGCTGATGACCTCCGCGCCAGGGCCCTCCTGGTAGAGCACCAGCTCCAGGGGCAGATCAGCGACAGCCACCAGCACAGGCTTTCTCAGCTGGTCAAGAAACTCGGGACACAGTCCGGTACCCGCATCACTATTATTCAGCAAGATGGCCGTGTCCTCGCCGATTCTCATGAAGACGCACAACAGATGGATAACCATGCCCACCGGCCAGAGGTTTTGGAAGCTTTTGCCGGTCAACCCGGGATGTCGATCCGTTTCAGCAACACCCTCGGCCAATCCCTGATGTATGTGGCGGTACCAATTTATAACGCAGGTCAACTGGTCGGATCGATTCGCACCTCGCTCTCGGTCTCCGATATCGATGCCACCCTCAAAGAGATTTACTGGCAACTTCTGCTCGGCGGGCTGGTGATAGCCATCCTATTGGCCCCGATCTGCTGGTGGTTGTCGCATCGGCTCAGCCGGCCTCTGGAATTGATGACTGCTGGCGCCCAACGCTTTTCGCGCGGTGAACTGGATATCCCACTTGAGATCACCGGCTCAGAAGAGACCGGCCGCCTCGCTACGGCGATGAACCGCATGGCCGTGGAGCTGGCCGAACGGATTCAGCGCGAAGTTGAACAACGGAATGAAACCGAAGCGATACTCGGCTGCATGATCGAGGGGATAATCGCGGTCGACAATAATGAACGGGTCATTCGCCTGAATATGGCCGCCGCCGAGCTGTTTGCTGTCTCCCCCAAACTGCACCCTGGGCGACCGATTCAGGAAGTGATCCGCCAGGCCGAGTTCCAGCGTTTTATCCGCCGGGCCTTGAGTCAACAGGAGCCACTCGAAGAAGAACTGGTGATGCATGGCCCGAAGAAGCGTTACCTGCACGTGCAGGCGGCCCCGCTGACCGGCAAAGTCGGTGAACGGATCGGAGTGTTGCTCGTACTCCATGACCTGACTCGGTTACGCCAACTTGAATCGGTGCGGCGCGATTTTGTGGCCAACGTCTCCCACGAGTTGAAAACACCAATCACCGCGATTCGTGGTGCAGTCGAAACCCTGCTCGATGAAGAGGTTGACAATACGGCCAGTCAACGCTTTCTACAGATCATCTTCAAGCAGAACGAACGCCTGAATGCCCTGGTCGAAGACCTGCTTGATCTCTCACGGATTGAACAGGAAGCAATTCAAGGTGGCTGGGAGCTGACAAACATAGCACTTTCCCCCGTCCTGGAGAGTTCGCGATCAGCTTGCGAAAGCCTGCTGCAACAGCACCAGATCGACTTGCAAATCCGTTGCCCAGAACAACTCAAAGCGCGGATCAACGCCCCACTGATGGAGCAGGCAATTATCAATCTACTCACCAATGCCATCAAATATAGCGATCCCGATGGTCAGGTTATGATCGAAGCTATCGAACAGGACGGATCTTTTCGCATCCAGGTGCAGGATTTCGGTTGTGGAATCGAGAAGGAACACCTTCCCCGCCTCTTCGAGCGTTTTTATCGGGCCGATCAGGCCCGCAGTCGCAACCTTGGAGGAACCGGTCTCGGGCTTGCCATCGTCAAGCATGTGGTTCAGGCACATCGCGGCGAGGTAGAAGTGATCAGCACACCAGGTGAAGGGAGCTGCTTTACTATTTTGCTCCCCAAATCGAAAGGCTGACATAGCGCTCCGAAAATTCGATGACAAACTATGTTCCATTTTCGGAACCATCCACAGAAAAGGCCCAACCTGAGAACACAGATTGGGCCTTTTCTGTCTTGGATTTATTGACATAACTCCCTAGCGAAGCAGGGTTTCGTTCAGCTTGCGCATCGCCGCAAAAATTTCATCTCGACTCCCCTGACTCTCGATTGCGGCTTTAAATCCCGGGTCGCGCAAGGCAAAGCTGAGTTTTGAAAGCAGGTGAAGGTGGGCGCGTAGGGTCGGAGAAATCAGGCAGAACAGGGTATGGACCGGTTTTCTGTCCAGGGCGCCAAAGTCGACTGGGTTTTCCAGAAAAGCCAGGGTGACACTCGGCTTAGTGACATGCAGCAGGATGGGGTTGCGCGGGTGGGGAATGGCGATGCCATTGCCGATGCCGGTCGAAGCGAGCTCTTCACGCGCATTCAGTACCTTGAGCAGATAGCTGCGATCAACCTCTTCCGGCAGACTCAATTCATCAACAAGTCCCGACATGATCTGCTCACGATTTTTACCTTCGAGACGATAAACGATCCGCCCGGTCTCGAGAGATTCGATCAGGGTCGGCAGAGGGGTACTGGTATCTTCGGCTTCGTGAAACGCCTCTGGAGAGATCCCCATGCGCCGGGATGTTGCCCATTCGAGCAACTCTGCGCGATTGAAGCGGTACTGCTCGTTGACCCGATAGACAGGGACAACCTCCTGTTTAATCCATCGATAGATGGTCTTCTCTGAAACACTCAAGAGACTCGCTGCATCTTTAACTGAAGTGTTCATCTGTTTCCCGCCGTTGATTTGCCATGAATATGAAATGCACCGAACAGTAGCAAGTGGCTTGTTTATCTGTCAACTCGGATTGACAATAGACCCTATCCAACTGTAATGTCCACAAATGTCCACTCATGGGTACACACTACACAAAAGAGAGCAAATGTGCACTGTTGTCAGAAGCTTCGCAATATCGCTGGCGGCCTCATTTAAATCATGAGCCTGTTACTCTATGCCTTTGTGGTTTTATGTGGCGGCAGCCTGGTTGTGCTGCTGCTCGGCAAATCGAAACTGACCTCTCGGGTCGGCACGGTAGCAGTTATGCTCGCCACCGCATTGAGTGGTTTTGTCGCGCTGCAGGTTCTCCTCAGCGGTGCGACATTGGCTTTTAGCCTGACCTGGGCAGTTCCCGGCGGTGAATTTAGCCTGCTGCTTGATCCCTTAGCCGCTTTTTTTGTGTTGCCAATATCGATTCTTTCATTCTTCTGTACGCTCTATGCCGGTCCCTATCTGGCTCATGAAGAGCAGAGCCGCTCGCTTGCACCCCACTGGTTTTTTTACGCCATCATGGTGCTGGCGATGCTGCTGGTGGTGACGGCCGCGAACAGCCTGCTTTTCCTCTCCGCCTGGGAGATCATGACCCTCTCCTCTTTCTTTCTGGTCGCCTGGGATCATCATCTTGAGGAAGTTCGCAAAGCGGCCTGGATCTACCTGCTGGCGGCTCACTGCGGCATGATGTTGCTGCTCGCCCTGTTTATCCTGGCCGGCGACTATTCCGGCAGCCTCAACTTCAGCGATTTCGGTCCACTGTCCCAGTTGCCGCTGGCAACGGCCTCAATCTTCTACCTGTTGGCTTTGTTCGGCTTCGGCGTCAAGGCGGGACTCTTCCCGATTCATATCTGGTTGCCGAATGCCCATCCGGCAGCTCCTAGCCATGTCTCGGCGCTGATGTCCGGCGTGCTGATCAAGACCGGGATCTACGGCATCCTGCGGATGTTAAGTTTTCTTCCCCCGGCACCGGCCTGGTGGGGCTGGCTGATGGCGCTGCTGGGTGCCGCGGGGGCGCTTTACGGGATTTCAATGGCTGCTCAGCAACGCGATATCAAACGCTGCCTGGCCTATTCCACGGTTGAGAACATTGGCATCATGTTCCTCGGTTTCGGTTTCGGCCTGGTCGCAGTGGCACAGGGACATCCGACCATCGCCCTCTTTGCCTACGCTGGCGGGATGCTGCATCTCTGGAATCATGCCCTTTTCAAAGGGGTGATGTTTCTCGGCGCAGGCGTTCTGCTGCAGGCTACTGGCTCTCGTGATATGAACCGCATGGGTGGCTTGCTGAAAAAGATGCCGGTTGCCGGGATACTGCTGATCGGCGGGAGTTTAGCGATCGGAGCCCTGCCGCCACTGAACGGGCTGATCAGTGAATGGCTGATCTATCTCGGGCTGAGTCAGGCGGGGATATCCCTGAGCGGTTTCAGTGCCCTGGTCCCGTTCTTGCTGATCGGTCTGCTCGGTCTGGTTGGCGCCCTGGCGCTGCTCACCTTCTCCCGCTTGATCGGCATCAGCCTGCTCGGTGAACCGCGCGATCCGAGTATCGCGCAGCGTCATGCGACGGCCCCGGCAATGCTGATCAGCATGGCAAGCTTGCTGGCGGGCTGCCTCGCGATCGGCATCTACCCGCAAGGAGCACTCCATCTGCTGACCCCCGCGCTCTCCTCGGTGGCGCGTCTGCCGGTCGGAGCAGAACTTGAAACTGCGGTCGCACCGCTTGGGCAATGGGCGCTGTTGTTACTGGCAGGTTTGGCCCTCTGTGCCGGAGTGCTGATCTTGCTGCGTCGCAGAGGTCACAATGCTCAGGCCGCAACCTGGGGCTGTAGTTTCCGCTTTCCGACTGCGCGGATGTCCTATACCGCTGAAGGATTTTCTGAATTATCTGCAGCCCATTTAATGCCCGGTATCATGCGCCCCCAGCTGCAGCGCGAAAAGATCGCAGGGTTTTTCCCGGCCGCAACCAACTTGGCTCAAACTGCTCCAGATCCTGTCTTGACCCGCATTTTACAGCCACTCTTTATGGCGATTGCTGATCGCTGCCAGAAATTGCGCTGGCTGCAGCAGGGGCAATTACCGATCTATCTGCTCTATATGTTTCTCCTCAGTACGCTGTTGCTAGGCTGGTCAGTCTGGACCGGAAGGGGAGGATGAGATGATCTGGCTGCTGTTCGGACTGCTGCTGATTTCAGTTTCAGGCATTCCCGGGTTGTTTATCGACCGGACCAGGGGTGGTGGAGAACGACTGGCCTGCGGGCTGGTTTTGCTCGGCACCCTGCTCTGTAGTTGGTCGTTGCTGCTCAGTATCAGCGAGCCGTTGCAATCTTTCAGCAGCAACTGGTCGGTTCCGGCAGGAGAGTTCAGTCTGGTGCTCGACAGCATCTCGCTCGCATTTATCGCCCCTTTGCTGCTGGTGGTTGCCACTGGCGCGATCTATGGCCTCAGTTATTGGCCCCAGCAGGAGAACCCTGACAATGGCCGCAAGCTGCGCCTCTTTTTCGGCCTGATCAGCGGGGCGATGATCCTGATCTTTACAGCGCGGAACAGCATCCTGTTTCTCATCGCCTGGGAGACGATGGCCCTCGCCGGCTACTTTCTGATCACCACCGAGGATCGTAAAGCCGAAGCCCGCCAGGCCGGTTATATCTACCTGATCGCCACCCATACCGGAACTCTGGCGCTCTTCGGCCTGTTCGCGCTGCTGGAACAGGCCGCCGGAACAACCGCTTTCCCGGCGGTCGCCAGTTTGCCGCTGGCCGGAAGCAGCCTGATTTTCCTCATCGGCTTGTTCGGCTTCGGCATGAAAGCCGGGCTGATGCCGCTGCATATCTGGCTCCCCGGAGCCCACGCTGCCGCACCCAGTCACGCCTCGGCCCTCCTCTCCGGAATCATGATCAAGACCGGGATCTATGGTCTGATCCGGCTGACCTCCTTTTTTGCAGTGATCCCTGCATGGTGGGGCTGGACCCTGCTGGTCCTCGGCGCTGTCTCAGGGATCCTGGGGGTGGCGCTGGCTCTGGCGCAGCATGATATCAAGCGCCTGCTCGCCTATCACAGCGTTGAGAATATCGGCATCATCGCCCTCGGTCTGGGGCTGGCTCTGCTCGGCCGCAGCTACGACCAACCCGCGCTGGTCATTCTCGGCCTCTCTGGTTGTCTGCTGCATGTCATCAATCACGGACTCTTCAAGTCGCTGCTGTTTCTCAGCGCCGGATCGATGATCCACGCGGTCGGCAGCCGTGAAATCGATCAATTTGGCGGGCTGCTCAAGCGTCAGCGCTGGACCGGCTTGTTCTTTCTCGGCGGCGCAGTGGCGATCTGCGGTCTGCCGCCGTTCAACGGTTTTGTCAGCGAGTGGTTGATCTATCTCGCTGCTTTTCAACCGCTGCAGCAGCCGGGCTCGGCGCTCACCCTCAGCCTGCTGACCGCTCCGGCGCTGGCCCTGATCGGCGGACTGGCGCTGGCCTGTTTCGTCAAGGTCTTCGGCGTGAGTTTTCTCGGTGAGCCGCGTAGCAAATCGGCAGCCCAGGCCCATGAGGCAAAACCCAGCATGCTCTGGCCAATGGGAGTTCTGCTCCTGGCCTGCGTCTGGATCGGCCTGCTGCCTGGGAGTTTACGCGCGCTGCTCGAGCGGGCCGCTACTGACTGGACAGGCAACCCGACGCTGCCGCCCTTAGCTGGAGATCTTGCCCCTTTAAGTGCAATCAGTCTGGCGGGCTGGGTACTGCTAGGTTTGCTCCTTCTTTTCGGCTGGTGGCTCCAGCGCAAATGTCGCCAATGCCGCCAGGCGCCAGGTCGCATTGGCACCTGGGGCTGTGGTTATCCGTTCCCGGCGACCAGCATGCAATACACTGCCAGTTCTTTTGCCGACAACCTGGTGAGACTCTTCCGTTTCGGGCTCTGGAGCAAACGCCATGGTGGTCAGGTCGAAGGTCTCTTTCCGCAGGATGATGAATTTTCAAGCCACACCCCGGATCTGGTCCTCGACCGGACGCTCACCCCAGCCTTCGCCGGAATCGCCTGGCTATTTCACTGGTTACGCCGACTGTTTCAGAACGGCGTCGTTGCGATCTACCTGCTCTACGTCGCCTTAACCCTGATTGTCCTTCTGACCTTGCTGACCCGCTGAAAGGAAGTCCATTAATGATCGGCCGGATAGCATTACAGCTTGCAGTACTCCTCATCTTCGCTCCGCTTCCGCTGGGGGTGATTAATAAGACCAAGGCGCTCTTTGCCGGACGCATCGGCCCCCCGGTGCTGCAGCCCTATTACGACCTCGCTCGCCTCTGGCGCAAAGGGTTCGTCATCAGCCGGACCACCACCTGGGTCTTTCTGGCCGGTCCGGTCGTCGGTCTGGTCGTGCCGCTTTTAGCTGCGCTGCTGCTGCCGTTCGGGGGACTCCCCGCGCCGATCTCCTTTAGCGGCGATCTGATCCTGTTTGTCTACCTGTTCGGCCTCTCGCGTTTCTTCACCGCCGTTGCGGCGCTGGATACCGGCTCAAGTTTCGAGGGGATGGGGGCGGCGCGTGAAGTGACTTTCTCCTGTCTGGCTGAACCGACTTTACTCTTCGCCCTGCTGGTCTTGGCGCGCGGCGCCAAGAGTCTGAATCTGGGTGCGTTGTTCGGTCCACAACTGGCCGGGCAATGGCAGGGGGATGCCAGCGCCTCGCTCGGGCTGATTCTGGTCTGCCTGTTTGTTGTGCTGCTGGTCGAAAACTCGCGGATCCCTTTTGACGATCCCAACACCCATCTTGAATTGACCATGGTTCATGAAGTGATGGTTCTCGATCACAGCGGCCCGGCACTCGGCATGGTCCTCTACGGGGCCACGATGAAGCTGATGGTGATGAGTGCCCTGCTGGTCGGCATTGCTCTACCGCTCCGGACCGGATCGCTTCTGCTCGACCTGCTGGTCTTTCTAGCGGGAATTCTGTCCCTGGCCGTACTGATCGGCGTCGTTGAATCCACCATGGCCCGGCTTCAGCTGCCGCGCGTACCCCAGGTTCTGGTTGGCACCACGCTGTTGTCGATCTTTGCCCTGGTTCTGGTGCTGCGATAGGAGACCCCGATGGCTAACCTGCTTCTTCTCTTTGTGCTGTTGATCAATTTTTACACACTCGGCAGTGCCCGTCTGGTCGCCTGCATCCGTGCCGTCGCGCTACAGGGCGCGTTACTCGCCCTGCTGCCGTTGGCAATCCATGGCCCGACGGGACACGCCCTGCTTCTCGGTGTGGGGGCGCTGCTCTTCAAGGGGATCTTCATTCCGTTGCTGCTGTTGCGTACCATCCGTGAAGTCCGCATCCGCCGCGATGTGGAACCGTTCATCGGCTTCGTACCGACCCTGATTCTCGGCTTACTGGTCACCGCGGGAGCATTCATCTTCGCCGATTTCCTCCCCCTGGCCCACGAACATCATGAAGGTCTGTTTGTCCCGACCGCGCTGGCGACCATGTTCTGCGGCTTTCTGATGCTGATCACACGGCGCAAGGCGATCACTCAGGTCCTCGGCTACCTGATGCTCGAAAACGGTATCTTTGTTTTTGCCGTGCTCCTTTCGGCGGCCATGCCGCTGATGGTCGAAGCGGGGATACTCCTCGACCTGCTGGTCGGAGTCTTCGTCATGGGAATAGTCCTCAACCAGATCAGCCGCGAATTTTCGAGCCTCAATACAGAACGCCTGACGGCGCTGAAGGAATAGCTCATGCTGCTTTTTCTCATTCTATTTCCCCTCGTCGGGGCCGGCATTGCCCTCATCCTCCCTTGGTATCAGGGGCGGTCCTGGCTGCTGCCGCTCTGCGCTGGTCTGCACCTGCTCCTGGCCTGCCTCATCCTGCTCGATCCCGGTCCGCTCGGACCCTGGCTCGGGCTGGATGCACTCTCCAGACTGGTGCTGATCGTCACCAGCCTCCTTTACCTCGGTTGTGCGGTCTACGCGGTCGGCTACCTCAACCAGCGCCGGGACCGCGGCAATAAGGTCATTGTCCCCTGCCTGCTGATCTTTCTGGCGGCGATGACCCTGGCTATTTCCGCCCGTCACCTTGGCTTGCTGTGGATGGCGGTCGAGGCGACCACCATCTCGAGCGCACCGCTGATCTATTACAACCGCAACCGCCTGTCGATCGAGGCGACCTGGAAATACCTGCTGCTCTGTTCGGTCGGAATCGGTCTGGCGATGCTCGGCATGCTGTTTATCGCTTATGCCGCGCTGGTCGGTGGCGTAACCCCGGTCAGTCTGCAGTTCGACAGCCTACTCAACTCCGCAACTCTTTTGTCCACCCCCTGGCTGCATGGCGGCTTCGTTTTTCTGTTGGTCGGTTTCGGTACCAAGATGGGACTGGCGCCGCTCCACTCCTGGAAACCTGACGCCTACGGCGAGGCCCCCGGTATGGTCGGCGCTCTGCTGGCCGGAGGACTCACCAGCGTGGCTTTTCTGGCAATCCTGCGCGCGGTGCAGCTGATGACCGCAGCCGGGGACGGGGATATGGCACGTCAGGCGCTGCTCGGTATGGGCCTGCTGTCGATGCTGGTGGCGGGGATATTCATGGTCCGTCAGCCTGATATCAAACGGCTGCTGGCTTACTCCTCGGTCGAACATATGGGGATTCTGGCGATCGGGGTCGGCATCGGTGGGCTGGCGACCTTCGGCGCCATGCTGCATCTGGTCAACAACGCCCTGACCAAGGGCTGCCTCTTCCTTTCGGCTGGCAATATCCAGCGCGCCTATGACAGTAAAAAACTGGCGAAGGTGCATGGCGCGATCGCCACCCTGCCGATTTCGGGGAGCGTCTTTCTGGCCGGATTTCTGGCGATTACCGGCTCCCCGCCGTTTGGGCCCTTCATGAGCGAATTCACCATTCTGCGCGGTATCTTTGGCAGCGGTCATCTCTGGATTGGCCTGCTGGTGCTGTTTATGCTGGCGGTCGTCTTTATCGGTATGGGGGCAACCGCCTTGACCGCAACTCAGGGGGAAGCCGTCCAGCTTGAGACCGACTTCAAGGATAGTTTTCTGCTGGTTATCTCGCCCATCGTCTTTCTGCTGATCATCCTGGTGCTCGGTGTCTATCTGCCTGAACCCTTGCAACGCGCATTACGTGAAGCGGCCAACTTGCTGGAGGTAACGCCATGAATCGCGCGACTCTGGTCCGCTTCCGTCACGGCTTCAGCGTGCCGCTGGTCGAGATCCCGCAACTCAGCTACGCCCAGTTCCGGGAATCACTACTGGAGGAAGTCGCTGCGGACGCCCGCGTTTCCGCATATTTTGGTCGCCCAGTCAGTCAGGAGAAGGGTGCAGAGATCGAGATCTTTGCCATCCTCGCCCATGACTGGCGGGGAGAGCTCGCCCTGCTCCGCACCAGAGTCAGTGGTTCCTTTCCATCCCTGACCCCTGAATGCCCGCAACTGCACCTGTTCGAACGGGAACTGGCTGAGCAGTTCGGCCTGCGCCCCGAGGGGCACCCCTGGCTGAAGCCGGTGCGTTTTCACCGCCCCTGGGTCGAGGTCGCCGACATCTGGGGCCGCCCCCAAAGCGAACACCCGATCCCCGGCGACATGGAGTTCTACCGGGTTGCGGGGGAAGAGGTCCACGAGGTAGCGGTCGGCCCGGTGCATGCAGGCGTCATCGAGCCTGGCCACTTCCGTTTTCAGTGCCACGGTGAAGAGGTTATGCACCTCGAGATCTCCCTCGGTTATCAGTATCGCGGCATCGAACAGATGTTAATTGGCGGCCCGCACCCCGCAGACATCTATCAGCTTGAGGCCGCCGCCGGAGACACCAGCATCGGCCATGCGACCGCCTACTCCCAATTGCTGGAGAGCCTCTCCTACAGTGCGCCCCCTCCAAGGGCGCAGACCATTCGTGCCATCGCCCTCGAACTGGAGCGTCTCGCCAACCATGTCGGGGATATCGGCGCCCTGGCCGGAGATGTAGGTTTCTTACCGACCGCCTCTTTTTGTGGCCGGTTGCGCGGCGATTATCTCAACCTGACCGCCGAACTCTGCGGCAGTCGCTTCGGCCGCGGATTGGTGCGTCCCGGCGGAGTCGGCTTCGATCTTAATGGCGAATTACTCCAAACCTTCAAAGAACGCCTTAAAGGGCTCGAACGGGATACCCGCGGCGCGATCGATCTCTGTTTTGATTCGCCATCGGTACTCGCCCGCTTCGAAGGAACCGGGCCAGTCTCGACCGATGACGCCGAAGCGCTGGGCCTTGTCGGGGTGGCCGCGCGTGCCTGCGGCCTGGTACGTGATTCCCGCCTGCATCACCCGCTGGGGTCATGGGCAGGCGGGTTCGACACGCCGATCATCGAACTTGACGGTGACGTCTTTGCGCGTGCCAATGTCCGCCACCGCGAGGTTTACGCCAGCCTTGAGCTGATCAAACAGCTCCTCAAGCGCCTCCCGGGCGGCGAGATCTCTGCGCCTCTCGGGCCGCTGGCGCCTGACAGCCTGGCGGTTTCGCTTTGTGAAGGCTGGCGCGGTGAAGTTGTCCATACCGCCATTACTGATGCAGAGGGACGCATCGACCGTTACAAAATTGTCGACCCCTCGTTCCACAACTGGAGCGGGCTGGCTATGTCGTTGCGTGGCCAGCAAATTTCTGACTTTCCGCTGTGCAACAAGAGCTTTAACTTGTCGTACTGCGGGTTCGATCTTTAGAGGAATGGACTTATGCTGAGTATCATCCGTGAACGTCTGCGCCAGGGGCACCGCACCGCGAAGTTTCCCAAGGTTGAACCGACGCTGCCGCAACGCTTCCGTGGTCTACCTCGCCTGCATGAAAACCTCACCCCAGAGGTAATTGGCGCGGCAGTCGCCAGCTGTCCTTTCACCGCCCTGAGCAACAACGCTGGTGAACTGCGGATCGATCTCGGTCGTTGCCTGTTCTGCGCCGACTGCCCCGCTATCGCGCATGGCGCCCTCTCCTTCAGCAACGATTACCGCCTGGCGAGCAACCTGCGCGAAGGGCTGCTGCTGGACGATGAAGCCTACCGTCTGGCCGACAAACTGGGGGAACGGATGCTCAAGCTCTTCGGCCGCTCCCTGAAGTTACGTCAGGTCTCGGCCGGCGGCTGCAACGCCTGTGAAGCCGATATCAATGTCCTCGGCACCCTGGTCTTCGACCTCGGCCGCTTCGGCATTCAGTTTGTCGCCTCACCGCGCCATGCCGACGGCATGCTGGTGACCGGTCCGGTGACTGAAAACATGAAAAGCGCCCTGCTGGAGACCTACGCCGCCATCCCCGAGCCGAAACTGGTTATCGCCTCCGGAGCCTGCTCTATTGCGGGGGGACCTTTCTGCTCGAGCCCGGAGGTCAATCAGGGGGTTGGCGAGCTGTTGCCGGTTGATCTCTACATCCCCGGTTGTCCACCCCACCCTTATACCGTGTTGGATGGCTTGCTACGTCTGCTCGGTAAGCGTTAGGCCCCTGTTCCCTATAAATGAAGACAAAGGTAGAAATAGAGATATGAACTGGCTTCACTTTTTCAAAAAAATCTTCGGCCTCCCGACTCAGGAGTTTGACGCATCACCAGAAACCCTTGAGTCGCTGCTTGAAGTCAAAAAGCATAAGGGGGATGTCTTTGGCGTGTTGAGGATTCTTGACAGACTCCACCGTTCCTTCGAGATATCAGATCGCCTGGCCGTTCTGAATGGCTGTCTGGAGAATAACAAGTTTTGTGAGGCCTTCTATCTCGCGCGCGATTTACCAAGCAATGCAGAAAAGAAAGATTTTCTGGACCGAATTTCCAGACAAGCGGCCTTCGGCGCCGATTACTCCACGGCCAGAAATGCCGCCCTGCTTTCCGAACGGATGATCCTCTAGTCGTTTCATCCTCCGGGTTGAGCCCTGGATTCGTGAGATATGCTAAATTGAACCAATCTGAAACACCAAGCCTTATCCAGAAGGAAGGATTGTCCAATGAAGCATGTTGTGATTACCGGAGCCAATCGTGGTATTGGTCTTGAGCTGGTGCGACACTATCAGGCTGAAGGTTGGCGCGTATCCGCGGTTTGTCGCGAAACCTCAGCCGAACTTGAGCAGATTGAAGCCCAGGTCATCGACGAAATTGATGTCACCAGCGAAGCAAGTATCGAGCGCCTGGTCGACGCCCTAAAGGGCTCAAGGATCGACCTGCTGATCAATAATGCCGGTCTCATGTTAAACGAAACCCTCGGATCATTCGATTTTGACTCGATGCGATTACAGATGGAGATCAACGCCTTCGCACCTTTAAGAATCAGCGAAGCCCTGCTGCCCAATCTTCAATCGGGGAGCAAAATCGCCAACATCACCAGTCGCATGGGCTCTATTACTGATAATGATTCCGGGGGACGTTATGGCTATCGCGCCTCCAAGGCAGCATGTAACGCTCTAGGCCACTCACTTGCGATCGACTTGAAAGAACGCGGTATCGCCCTGGCTCAACTCCATCCCGGATTCGTAAAGACCCGAATGGTCAATTTTGGTGGTCTGATCAGCACCGAAGAATCCGTAGCCGGGCTGTCTGCCAGGATTGAAGAACTCAATCTGGAAAACACCGGCTCATTCTGGCACTGCAATGGGGATGAGCTGCCCTGGTAATTAGGCGAGTTTTTTTGGTGGGGGAGGGAGAGTTGCACGTTTCTTTTCAGCTAAAACTAAGGAGAAAACGACACCCAGGTTGAGCTGTTTTGCCCAAGGTCAGCCAGCCTCCCATCGATTCCGCCAGGGTCCGCGCCATATATAAGCCGAGCCCGGATCCTTCAGATCCAGGCACTTTTCCTCCCCCCCGGTAAAACTTTTCAAACACCTTCTCCTGCTCTTCTGGAGCAATCCCTGGCCCGTTATCAGCGACGACAATCTGCATCTCCTGCTCAACCCGTTGCGCGCTGACATTCACAATCCCGCCGCAATTTGCATACTTCAGAGCATTATCAATCAGGCTTGAGAGGATTATTTTCAGGCCGATCGGATGCAGTTCAACCGTCGAAAATTCTTCACAGTCGAAGCTCAGGCAAGAACTTTTCAGTGTAGCCAGCGGCACGAACAGTGTCTCCAATTCGGTAAAAAGATCTTGCATACGCAGCAATTCAAGCTGAAGTGTTTCCGGATTCTTTTCAACCTGCCGCACCAGCAGGTAATTCATCGCCAGCGCACTCAGATAATCTGAACTCTGATGGATATGCCGGGCGTACTCTTGTGAATGTTCTTTTTGTAGACCATCCTTTTGGTTCAGATTCTGCGCCATTCCCGAAATAATTGTCAGCTGATTACGCAGCTCATGAAAGAGCACATGCTGCCAGTTGTCCTGTAGGCTGTTCCAATTTTCGAGCGAGGTGATTTTGTCGGCAAGGGCCAAATATTCGCGGCGCTGCTCAATCAGTTGCCGACTCTTAAGCACAACTTCTTTCACTACATAGGGTTTGGGCAGATAGAGATCTGCACCCAGGTCGTACCCTTTGAGCCGGTCGTCTGCCGTGCCTAGCGCGCTGAGCATAATAACCGGCGTCCGCGCGACCAAAGGGTCATGATGCGTGCGCAGCATGCGGCAGACCTCCCAGCCATCCAGCAGCGGCAACAGCAGATCGAGAAGAATCAGATCGGGTTTATCCCGTCCGATGATTCGGCAGGCTTCCAGACCATCGTGTGCAATCAAAACCTCAAAGCCACTTCGAAGCAGGTTGTACTCAAGCACTTCGACAAGCTCGTTTTCATCCTCGACAATCAACACGCGACCCAGGTGTGGATCTGCCATCTTCAGAACGCGGTTGTTGAGTGGCGCCGATTCATCATTCGGGTGAATGAAATTCACTAGGGGTTGCATAGAATCCTCCAAAAAAGAAGTGATTTCCCAAACAGAATAAAAGGGAAAAGTTAGTTTCAGGTTAGTGCTGGATGGGGATTAGATAAGTTTTTTAGGGGGAGAGGTCCAAGAGAACGAAGCACACAGGATTCTAACCTGCTGACAATCTAAGCGTAACAATCCCCTGTTTTGATGACGTCAATCAATATCGGAACAGGAGATTTCCTATGTCTAATAGTCTTCAAGAGAATATCAGCTACTTTGGATTTCCAGAAGTCTTGTTCCTGGTCCATGGGACCGCGCGCGGGGTTTATTGATAGTGAGATCAAAGTCGAAAGAATGAACGCTTTTATCCAAAATGAAGGTCTTACGGTCTGCAAGCTGATTTCAAATAGTGAAGCGATTTCTCCGGAGACGAAGGTGGCAGAGCTAGCCGACCGTTTCTACTCCGAGCAGGAACTCGATGCGCTCCCTCTGGTATCCAACGGTTTCCCATGCGGCCTGGCATCGCGTAGTAAAATTTTAACAACTCTGGCGACCCGCTTCGGTTTTGCTTTGTATGGCAAAAAACCGATCAGCGTGATCGCCGACATGCATCCCTTGATCGTGCACCAGAATGATCTGCTGGAGACTGTTCTCGATCAAGCGATGACACGGAATTTTCGCGACATCTATGACGAAATTCTGGTGGTTGATGACAATGGCAAATATATCGGACGCCTCTCGGTCAAACGTTTGATTATCGAGCAGGGAAATTGCCTGACCCAGAGTCAGGCGCAGCGACAGTTGGCTCTCACCAAAGCAGCAGAGATCGAAAAAATGAACGACCTGAAGAGCAGTTTCATGTCGCATGTGACGCATGAATTGCGTTCGCCGTTGCACGCTATCGTCGGCCTAGCGGAACTGATGGAGATGAACTTTAGTCAGCAGAAACTCGAGGAATTCCCCAAATTTCTGTCGTTGCTCTCAACCAGCTCGGTCAATCTACTCGCGATTATCAACAATATTCTCGATTTATCGAAGATTGAGGTCGGGCGAATGGAGATCTTCAGCGAAGAATTCGTCTTGGCCGATTTACTGAATGAGGTTCTCGAGACCTGCAAGCTTCTGGCGGGAGATAAACCCCTGACCATTGAATTTAACTGCTCTAAACCTGAAGTAGTGATTCATGGTGACCGTGTCAAGATGCGCCAGATCTTGTTGAATCTGGCGAGCAACGCGGTCAAATACACCGATCGCGGCATCATTGTGATCGCCGCAGAAGTTGGCGACCAGCTCAATTTTTCTGTCAGGGATACCGGAATCGGGGTCAAAAAAGAAGATATCTCCAGCCTGTTCGAGGCTTTTAATCAACTTGAAGACGCCAAGACCCGCAGATACACCGGTAGCGGTCTCGGTCTGACCATCACTTGGCAACTGGTGCAACTACTCGGCGGCACAATCAGTGTCGACAGCACCTTCGGGATCGGCAGTCGTTTTGATGTGCAGCTCCCGTTGTCCGACTCCACCCCAAAAACAGAGGAAAATTCTGATGACTCAACAAAAATCAGTTCTACTGATCGATGACGACGAACGTCACTTACTGACTGCAAAGGGGATCATTGAAGCCCTCGGATATAGTGTCGAAACACATAGTTCACCCTTTGGCTCCACAGAGAAAATCGTCACTATCAAGCCGGACATGGTGCTCCTTGACGTCAACATGCCCGCCTTGTCAGGTGATCGTTTATGTGAGTTGTTACGCAGCGAACCCGAACTGAAGAACATCCAGATTTACCTCTATTCCTCCAATGACGAGGATATTTTGCGGAAATCGGTGCGGCAGTACCAGGCTGATGGCTATATCTGCAAAGGAGATATTGTCGGGCTGCGATTGAAGTTGCAACAGGTGCTGAGGTGACTTTCTTTTTTGACAGGGTCTCGTGGGTCTCGTTGGGGCTCAGCTGGCAGTCTGCGGCCAGATCGACCCGTCCGAACTGCTTCGAGACGTACCTGCTCTGGCAAGGCCCGGCAGGTATGGCACCGCGAAACAGAAAAGAGTCTGGTTGACCAAACGAAGGATTTCGAAAACGACGAGTAGAGCGCCTTTTGCCAGGTCGTGTTTGTCCCTTAAAAGTTCACTGGCGGGTTCGGTGCGAGTGCTACCAGTCGGTTAGCCCGTTGGCAACGATCTCTTTCGGACCAGCGAAATTAGAGACCAGCGCCGGGAGTATTAAGGATATTCAGTTCAATTCAAAAGCGGGCTAATGCGCAAACCCGTAAATGGGTCTGTAATAAAAATAAGCCCCCTTAGGTCCGGTGTATTTCGGACCCCAAGGAGGCTTAACTCTTCTCGTTGGTTGGCCTCGATTAAGACCGTGGTAAAACTTTACCCTTTGACGTTGTATCTTTTCATCAAATTCTCGGCAAACGTGGAATCTTTCTTCGCTTCTTCAAAAACGACCGTTTCACCGCTAGGTCCTGCACCTAGTAATGTTTTTGTTAAAGGCAGAAGTTTATGCTCAACAAAGAAGTCACGCGTTTTGGGGTCGCCGATGACATAGATGCGGCCTTGACACTTATAGACGAAGTAATTATCGCCCTTACTCTCAACTAAAAAAGGGATTTGGTTAAAGGTCTCCATCAACCCTTCTGCATACGCCGGGTCCTTTGTATCTGCTTCGAACACAACGGTCTGTCCCTGGGGACCAGCGCCGAGAATAGTGTTTGTGTAGGGCAGGACAAGGTTTTCGACGAACTTCTTATTCATTGCTTCGTTACCGGTCACATAATAGCGACCTGAGTATTCCCAGACGATGAAATGATTTTCACCCGAATAAATTTTTTGCGGAGTCATGGTTTGAGCCTTTTTCCCCGTTGTTGCACATCCCGCGACAAAGAGGCTCAGTAAAACAGCAAGCACGATTAATCTTTTCATTACATTTATCTCCTTTAGGTGAGTAACAGTCCTCTCCATCTAACGATCTAATCATGAGAATTATGTTGGGGAGTGATTAGGATTAGGTTAGTTCGTCGGAGTCTCTGAAGAAAAACTAGCTCGTACAGTTCTTTCAAGTTAGGCAGATTCAGGCTGGCGGCGCTGGGCCATCATTTTCCGGACAGCTCAGGGTTTTGGTGTTCTATTTTAGCCCCCGGACTTTGGGCTGTATTGCCGCTTCAGCCAACAGCTCAAACCGTCAAGGCCGGGGAATAGCACGCGTTCGGTGATATTGGCCTGGTCGAGCTTGTCACGGATCTCCCACTTGAGCTCAGCGGGGATAATAATTCGACGCCACAGGTGGGGATGTAAATTCAGCCAGCTGTCGAGGGCGCAGGCGGGGTCAGGCATAACCGAGAAGAACCCGAACTGGTTGGTGATCCGGTCATCAATCGAGGGGGGTTCGAGAAAAATGCAGTAGTCGTGCGGTTTGGTTTGTCCAAGCTCCGGCAGGCTGGGGACGGCTTCGGAGAGCATCTCGACGGTAAAGACATTGGCCCCTTCAGCGTCGAGCTTATCCCGCAAGTTTTGAGGAAGCAGCTGATGCGCTTTTAAATAATTCACCGCCCAGATCGCGCCATCGGTGTCGAAACGTTCCAGGTTGGCGGTGGCGAAGTGCAGGGCCACGTAAGGCGAATAGGTCCAGTCGAGCAGCCGGGTCGGGAGCCCATAATGTTGAGCGACCGAGAGCCAGTTCCAGACCGAATCCTGTTCGACCACGGTGCGCCGGGCGTACTTTTTAAAGTTGCGCAGCAGGTGATGTTCGAGCGAAACATAATCGCCACCTAGCCGCATCAGCGTGGTCTCCAGATGATAGCCGGCATCGGACAGGCCCCGGAAGGCGAAGCGCGAGCGGAAACGGCCCAGCTCCTCATTCCAGGCATCTGTAAAGAGTTCTTCCTGAAGTTCGGCCCAACTGTTTATTCTGATTTCGTTCAATTGAACCTCCGGCATAAAATCAGATTATGCCATGAATATTTGCGGGATGTGAGGGACCTGTCAACATCTTCCGCTCAGATTTCATCAATTCCTGACACATCCATAACAAAACACACACATTGGTTTGTCATCCTGATAATCAAATACTCGTTAAAGGAAGAGGAGGAGACTATGACTGTTTCCATGAATTACTGGGTACAACTAGAGCAGCTAAGCTGCCCGTTTTTTGATCAAAATAACTTTGTTTGCTGTGCATCTTTTTCTGGAAACCCTGTGCCAGCTCAACGTCAAATGCAGCATTGTCTGACGGATGATCATGATCAGTGTACTTCTTATCTAAGTAAAATATTGCGTCAGAGTGCGGTCAAGTCATCGGTATCACATATGCGTGAATTTATGCAGAAATAGGCGGATAATCAAGAATGACAACAGAATATTGATTGTTTGGCACTGAGAATTGTTCAGACGGGGTGATTTATGGGGAGACCTGAAGAGAACAGCCTAACGCAATCCGAAACATACATGGATCCACGACAGCTGAGTTTTTTTGCAAACAAGCTAAAACTCCAACGCAGGGATCTGTGCCAGGGCCAGATACTTTTTGATGAGCAGGAAGCGTTTGAAGTTGTCCAGCCTGATTGGATTGATGAAGCGGCAGCTAAAAGCCAGCTCGAATTGAACTGGGCCCACCGAACACGAATAGAAAGACTTGTCCTTGAAATCGATGAGGCGCTGGCGCGAATCCGCGAGGGGAGCTACGGATACTGTTCAATTTCGGGAGAAGTGATCGGGATTGAACGATTACTAGCCCTGCCAACAGCAAAATTTTGTGTTGAAACTCAGGAATATTTTGAACGCCGCCGCAAGCTTTACCGGTAACAACCTACTGCACCTTTTTCGGGTAATCATAATGGAGAAGGTGGGCGCACTCCCTATGGGTTTTGGGCCAGCTATTTATCTCCAACTCCAGAACCAGCACTGCGCAAGTTGGCAGGTGCGTGGGAGAACCGGGGCAAAGCCAGGCAGCCAGATCAGAGATTCCCGGATTATGCCCGATCAGAGCAATATGTGCCTGATCAGAAAAACCTTGAATCAGTCTTACCAAGTCTTCTTTTCGAGCTTCATAGATCCCCTGGTGAAGCAAAATTTCGTCTCTGGGTATTTCCAGTGCAAGTGCGATCTGTTGCGCAGTCTCTCGGGCACGCTTAGCGGGACTGCTAATCAATAACTCAGGAATCTCCATCCGAAGCGCCATGCGCGCGCCCATCAAAGGTGCGGCTTTTCGGCCACGGGCGTTAAGGGAACGATCAAAATCGGCAACTGAACTGTCGCCCCAATCTGATTTTGCATGACGGATCAGGCTTAAATATTTCATTTCAGCTCTTTTGTCGTGACTGACAATCCATAACCGAAGGCAGACTCAAACAGGTTTCCTTTACTTTGAGCGCCGTAAAGTTCAACGGACAGATCCCCTTTACCTAATATATTGAGATGGAAAACATTGTTGACCAACTGGCATTCGATGTCATCCACCTGTCGATTTCGGCGACGATCCAGCCCATCCGCCATGCGCAGAATACCACCTAGTTTCCGGACAAGAATCTGGTCTTCTACCGCAAGGGGGGCAAAATTTTCATGCTCTTTTTTGGGTTTCGCCTTGCGGTGATAGCGGGAAAGGTTTGCAATGAGTTCCCGTTCGCGCGGTGTGAATCCAAACAGGTTGGCGTGTCGAATCAGGTGATAAGAGTGCTTGTGATGTCGATCATAGCTGATGAAATAACCGATATCATGTAGCAAAGCCCCGGCTTCTAGTAATTGAGCATGTCGATCGGTTAATTGATTCTGGGGTGCGACGACCGCGAAGATTTTTGTTGCCAGTCGGTTGACCTGTTCAGAATGAGGCTCGTCAAAGCGGCAAGAGCGGGCAAATTCCAATGCGGCATCTCGCCAATTGCGCGACTGATGCGAATCCTTGATCAAACCGCGCTTCTGCAGGCTTTGCAGGATCAGACCTTCGCGAATTCCCTGCGCATTGATCCGTAATTGATTCGTCCGCAAAAATCGCATCAATTCATCGGCCAGAATCATCCCTGCCAGAATAATGTCGGCGCGATCAGGATTTAAACCGGGAACGTCCAAAAGCTCTTTCTGAGTCTTGCGCGACAACATCGCCAGCAGGTGAATGATTTCGGAATGAAGAACCTCATAGCGATGTACCGATTCATACTGCTCACCACGCAAAGCCATTACCATGCTGCCGATGTTGGTCATGGTGCCACCTGACCCGATCAGACAGTTTACCGCTAATCCGTCACCGACGCCCTCGGTGCGCAGGGCTTTGCGGATATGCTTGCGCAGCTTTTTCAATTCGGAATCATCTACAGGGTCACTGGTCAAAAATTTTTCTGTAAGGAATACAGCACCCAGCTCCAGAGAGATGACAATTTCAGCGTGCTGACCAGTCGCAACCACAATTTCAACACTGCCCCCGCCGATATCCGCCATCCCGTAGCGTTGTTGGCCCATGGCGAAGTTGTGCTGCACGCTCAGGGTTGCCAGTTCAGCTTCCTGCTCACCGGAAATCACATCTATACTCAGCCCGGTCTCAGCCTTAACCTGACGCAGAAATTCCTCACGATTTCGGGCTTTTCGGACAGCGCTGGTCGCGACAACGGCGGCGACTTCCGCGTTGAGCCCACCACTGATTTTGGCCATCCGCTGCAGGGCTTCGATCGCCCTGTCTTTGGCAGCCTCAGAAATACATCCGCTCTGATTGAGACCTTCGCCAAGCCTGACCATGGCTTTTTCATCATCCAACACGCGAAAGCAGCTCTGCACATCAGCCTCAACAACAATACAGCGGATCGAGTTGGTACCAATGTCGATTGCGGCCAAGCGTGTTTGCTTCTGCGGAGAGGATGTCGTAGCTGTCGCAGCAACGTTCTTGTCTTTCATTGATTCTATGTCCTTGTTAAAAGCAGACTGGACGAGTTATATTTGCCAGTGGATGATTTTAACATATAACCAATCATAAAATCTTAGGGGTAACAATGTCGTGCCTTAAAGGAAAGTCAGAGATCAAAAAAAAAGAGGCGAAAGTAGCCTGCGAAAAATGCGGCGCCGTGGCCAAGAAGAAAGATCAGGTCTGCAAACCTGTTAAACTTAAAACTAAAAAGGGGAAAGGTGACGCTAAAAAGGCCTGATTTTTTATTTTTCGGCCTGCCTTCTAAATCATCATTTCTTTGTAAAATACAGTACAAATTTTTAACATGCTCACAGAAAACTCACATTTCTTTGTTACTATAATTTCATCGTTGGAATTGTGAAATGAAGAATGTGGAGTCTTAGATGTATCAACTCTCAAAAGAACTAGCCGTCGTTTCCATTGAGAATCCTATCGAAACCGGAGATGAGGTCACTTTGGTCTCAAAAAAAGCAGCCCAAGATCTGGATGACCCCAGACTCTATCTTAACCGTGAACTCGGCTGGCTGCAGTTCAACGTCCGGGTTTTAAGCCAGGCGGCCAGTTTGAGGAACCCCCTGCTTGAACGGGTTAAGTTTCTGGCTATCTCCGGTTCTAATATCGATGAATTTTTTATGAAACGGATCGGCGGACTCAAGCAGCAGGTTGCCGCTGGTGTTCAGGAAACTTCGATCGACGGTCTCTCACCTCAGCAGCAGCTGGAGGAATGCCATATCGCTTTGACCGACTATGGCTTAAAAAAAGAAAAAATTACCAAAAATCTGTTCCACGCCTTGGGCAAAAAAGGGATTGAAATTCTCGACTACGCGCATCTGAGCAAAACAGAACAGAATGAAAGCCGCGAGTACTTTTACGACAATATTTTCCCACTGGTTACCCCGCAGTCGGTTGATCCGGCGCATCCTTTCCCCTTTATCTCAAATCTTTCTCTGAATCTCTTTGTCACCTTGCGTTACCCCAATGCCCAGGAGATTTCACTTGCGCGGGTCAAAATTCCAGTTGGAGCTGGGGCCAATCGTTTCCAGAAAATTGGATCCAAGGGGCACCGCTTTGTGCTTCTGGAGGAGGTCATTGAAAACAATCTGGATCTGCTGTTTCCGGGGATGGAGATCCTTGGATGCGAACAGTTTCGAGTGACCCGTAACGCTAATACCAGCAAAGACGAGGAACACGCCGACGATCTCCTGGAATTGATCGAAACTACGCTTCAACATCGTCGTGTGGCGCCGATTGTCCGGATGCAGGTAAAACCGGATATCTCTCCGCTTCAAAGGGGAAGGCTCGCCGCTGAAATGGGGCTGGATGAAGAGAAGGACGTTTTTATTTCAGAAGGGATGTTGGGCTTGAATGACCTCTGGGAATTGCACAATCTTGATCTGCCGGAGTTGAAGATTCCCTATCACCATCCGGTCGATCATCCACAGTTACCCAAGGAACGCAGCATTTTTCACTCCATCCGCGATGCCAAGGAAATCCTGCTGCAGCATCCTTATGAGTCCTTTACGACTTCGGTCGAACGTTTCCTTTACGAGGCGGCGACTGATCCAAAGGTCAGGGGCATTAAGATGACTCTCTATCGCACCGCCGCAGAGAGTGAAATCATCAATTATCTTATCCAGGCTGCACGCAACGGCAAACAGGTTACGGCCGTGGTTGAACTTCAGGCCAGCTTTAACGAACAGACCAATATCAAACTGGCAAGTCGTATGGAAGAGGCGGGTATCCATGTGACCTACGGAGTCGTCGGTCTAAAAACTCACGCCAAGATGATATTGGTCATTCGGCAGGACTATAAAGGGCTGCGTCGCTACGTCCATATCGGTACTGGCAACTATCATTCAGGCACTGCGCGACTCTATTCAGATTTGGGTTTGTTCGTTTATGACAAGGCAGTCGGGCGGGATGCTACTGAACTCTTTAACTACCTGACGACTGGGTTCACTCCCAAGCGAAACTATTCGAAGCTTTTGCCTGCGCCGAAAACGCTCAAGAAGGCGCTGATCGAAAAGATCGAACGAGAATGCCTGCTTCACTCTGAAAAAAACCCGGGTCGTATCTGCTTCAAAATGAACGCGCTGGAAGATTTTGATATTTCTAAAGCCCTCTACAAGGCATCTCAAGCTGGAGTAAAAGTCGAACTGTTGATTCGTGACAGTTGTCGGATTAGACCGGGGATTCCAGGCCTTTCAGAAAATATCCGTGTGGTTTCCATTCTTGGTCGTTTTCTGGAACATACGCGAATTTACTATTTCAAGAATGATACAAACCCCGACATACTAATCGGCTCGGCTGATGCCATGCGGCGCAACCTGGAATTCAGGGTTGAGACACTTATCCCAGTTACCAATGCAGCTTTAATCAGGCAGCTAGCGGAATTCATGGATCAGCAGCTGAAGGCGAATGTCAATGCCTGTGAACTGCAGGCTGATGGCAATTACATTGCGGTCAATCCTCATCCGCGTAAAAGCACGGAAGACAGCCAACAGAAAGCCATCAAACTTGCTGAAAAGCGGTTGCACGATTTTAAACGCAAGCGCAAACGCAAAGCAGGGCATGCCAATATAAAAAAATAGTTTCAAGTTTAAAAAGGGCCGCTCCCTATAATTGCGGGGCGGCCCTTTTTTTTACAGGCAGGAACTTAGGTGAAGAGTCACAAGAGATCGGATTTGTGAATCATTTCCAAACCAAAGTAGCTGCTCTTTTCCGGCTGAATATCTCTACGCTATTTACAATTGACCCAAACCTCAACCCGACGGTTTTTGTTGCGTCCATTTCTGGACTGGTTAGAGGCAATCGGGATGCTGTCACACAATCCCTTAGTGGTGGATGGAAAGACCCCGAATGCTGCCAAGGCCTTTTTAACCGACCGTGCACGTTCCAGCGAAATTTCACAATTCTTTTCGTATTGGCCCAGGTTGTCGGCAAATCCATAAAGACTGATGCTCCGGTTGCGATTTGTCTCCTGATTCAGGTAAGCCACAATGCGCGACAAATCCTGAATGGCCTTATTGTCAAGATTGTTTCCGCCCGAATCAAAGCGAAAGTTTACTGAAAGACGCCGCGCCTCGCGAGCCATTTTCGCGTAGTCGGCTGGGATATCTCCCCCACCAGCCAAAGCACGGTTCTGCTCGAACACCGAGAGTTTAACAAAACCGACCTCCTCGGCCGTAGCTTGTCCCTCGTCTGAAGTGGCAAAGGCAATGAATTCACGGGCGCTGCTTGAAGCACTTTTCGGAGGCAAATACAGATAGAGGCGACGGCTTAAGGGATAGTCTTCGGTGGCGATAGTAAAAGCCGTCGGAAAGACCGGTTGGGTCTCTTTTTCCTGAACGGCCACCGCCTTTGAGGGGCTGATATAGGGTAGACCGATAAATCCGATGCCGTTCGGGTCTGCTGAAACTAGATCCGAAAGCTTCTGGCTGTCTTCATATCTTTGTGCCGCAGGTGCCAGTTTCATCTTATTCGGTTTTAGAACCAGCGATTTGAAGGTGTCATAGGTGCCTGAGTTTTCATCGCGGGCAAAGACGTGAACCGGCCCGCTGAGCCCGCTCTGGCTGATTTCCGACCAGTCGCTAATCTCTCCGGAGAAGAGTCCGGCAATCTGCTCGATGCTAAGTGCACCGAGATTATTGGACGGATGCACAACGACTGCAACTCCATCCATAGCCAGCACGTACTCGGCATTCGCCGAGGCCATATCTCCTTCAGGCGCAAGTTGCAACCTTTCTTCATCTTTGATCCGGCGTGATGCCATGCCAATATCGCAAACATGACTCTTGAGCCCCTCAAAGGACGTGGTAGAACCATGCGCCCTGATTTCGATCGATCTGGCCTGATGTTCCTCAGGGAAGTACCCACTGACCATCACTTCTTCGGGTGCCGTCGTTTGAATTTTGATCTGTGTTGCCCCTTTTGACTGCAGATATCTTTTCGCCAGATTCGGTGCCAGTTCCGAGCCGATGGTATTTGAACCCTGGAGCGTTAGAATTTTTTCCGGATTGGCAAATAGGTTCTGTTGATTTGCATCCGCTGGAATCGCTGAAACCGCCGGAACCGGCGCGGCAGGTGAATTGCTCAAGGCGCTGGCAGCGGTCGAAGGCGCAGAAACGGAAAATGATGGCAGAGACAGATATATTCCGGCGGCGATACAGATCCCCAGCAGTAAAACCACTCCGGCGAGCATCCCCGCAGGCACAGAAATGGCCCCGCGTCGATTGCGTTTTGCACTCGTGCGTCTTGGCGAAAGGGCCGGTTCTTGCGAAACCCTGGGTGCGGCGGATTTCGCCTCAGTGGGGATTGAGACGGACTGCCTGTGCCCGGTCTCGATCAATAATGTCGTCAGGCTCTTTTCAATGGTGCAATGCGGGTAAGTCATTTGCGGGAGCACTTTGAGCTTACCTCCGGGCCAACTCAAAACCTCTCGAATAGCCCTTTCTCCCTCGTTGTCAGGGGTAATGGCATGTTGAAGTTCACCTTCATTAAAATAAATCTTGGCTGTCTGTTTATTATGCAGAATCACCAACAGACCGTGAAATTTCTGGCCAGATTTAAGCTCAAGAATATCGCAGAGCTTTAGACCTGCGACACCACTTTGAAAACCTGCTTGAGATGATGAATTGCTGCTATTTGTCCGCTCATTTTTCGGCATATGACCTCCTGTCACGTGTAACAACGCAGCGGACTATCCTCTCCTATCGTTAGTATAATGTTAGAGGTTTATGTGTATTGGACGATCTGTTCAGTAACGCCCAGAAACAAGAAGACTTTTCTTTTCAGAATTGTTTCAACATTGAACTTTGCGACCGATATATCCCGAATAATCTTTAAGAACAGGTTCATATTCTTCATCCAACAGCGGTGACGAAATCAAGAAGTCGGCGGTGGATCGGTTACAGGCTGTCGGAATATTATATAAAACCGCGATTCTCAATAGCGCTTTTACATCCACGTCATGGGGTTGAGGTTGCATGGGGTCCCACAGAAATATGATCAAATCAATCTTCCCCTCAGCGATCATAGCCCCCAATTGCTGATCCCCGCCAAGCGGCCCTGATTTTAATTTTATAATTTCAAAGGTCTCCGGGACCATATCTTTTAACTTTCCATTCAAGGCATCCTCGACCAGGCTTCCCGTGGTTCCGGTTGAGACTAATTTATGCTGTAACAGAACTTCAAAGTTCCATTCCACCCATTCAATAAGGTCTTTTTTGCGATTATCGTGAGCAACCAAAGCGATCCTTTTTGCTTTTTCCATAAGTTAATCTCCTGAAGAAATTTAGCTGCTTTTGGAGTTCTGTTGTCTCCGCGTTCATCGCGGTCACTGGCAATCAGTTGATAGCTTTTGTACTTAACGCCGATTTGCCTCAGTAAGTATCCCCCAGTCAAACTGGGGGCTTTAGGCGATTGCTAGCCCCTCAAAGGGGCTTTAACGCAATCGCAAAGTCAAAAACTTAGAACCGTAAGGACGGGGTGAAACCATACTCCCGCAAATGTCAAACTTTTAGGGTCCCCCGGCAAAGCCGGGGGGTTTCCTCTTGTACTAAAGTAAGGCACTTGCCGCATCTGCCAGCGGCGAACGTTCTCCGCGAGTCAATTGAATATGACCAGAAAGTGGATTGTCCCTGAAGCGTTCAACGACATAAGTCAAACCATTGCTGGCTGCGTCAACATAAGGGTTATCGATCTGTTCCGGGTCTCCGGTTAAAATGATTTTAGTGCCTTCCCCGGCCCGACTGACAATTGTTTTGACTTCGTGCGGGGTCAGGTTCTGGGCTTCATCAACAATCATGTACTGGCGTGGAATCGATCGACCCCGAATATAGGTCAGTGGTTCCACCTCGATGATGCCAAGGCTCTTCAACTCCTGATGTTTTTGTTTGTTGCGGCGTTCATTGCCATGCCGGTTGAGAAGTAGATCGAGGTTATCGTTTATGGGTTGCATCCAGGGGGCGAGCTTCTCCTCAATATCCCCTGGCAAAAAACCGAGATCGCGCCCCATCGGAAAAACCGGCCGTGAAACCAGCAGCCGCGTATACTGATTGTCCTCGGTTACCGCCTGTAGTCCCGCCGCCAGGGCCAGAAGGGTTTTGCCGGTGCCGGCGCGACCGACCAAGGTCACCAGGTGGATAGCGGGATGTGATAGAAGCTCAAGGGCGAATTTCTGTTCCAGATTGCGCGGAGCAATCCCCCAACAGCCGTCGGCTGGCAGCGCTCTTAAGGGGAGAATGGCGTGCTGCTGTTGATCGAAACGGGCAATCGCCAGTTGCTGCGGATTTTCAAGAGCTTCGATTTTCAGACAGAGATTGGGAGGGAAGTCATTGGCCTGTCGATTAAGGATCTTATCCCGAAAAAAAAGATCAATCTCCTCCTGCTTGAGCTGTAGTTTTTCAACGCCGCTATAGAGATTTTCAAATGAAATCTTGTCGGTTTCGTAGTCCTCGGCCTGGAGTCCGACTGCGTGAGCCTTGATCCGCAGGTTGATATCCTTGCTGACCAGAATGACCGGATTATCACTACGCTTTTGTTCCTCAATGGTCAGGGCCAAAATCTGGTGATCGACCGTATATTCACGCAGCTCCGGTGGCAGGCAGTCGAGGTTGTTCGATTTACTGATGACCACCCGTAGCAAACCACCGTTTTCTAAAGAGACCCCACCGTTCGTCAAAACTCCCTGAGTGCGAAGCTGGTCCAGGATTCGAGAAACCTGGCGGGCGTTCCGCCCATTTTCGTTGGCATCTTTTTTAAAACGGTCCAGTTCTTCGATGACTGCTAGTGGCAGGATGACATGGTTGTCGGCAAAATTAAGTAAGGAATGGGCGTCATGGAGTAAAACATTGGTGTCGAGCAGATAAGTTTTAATACGCAAGGTGTAGTGGTTCAATAAAACCGGACACCAATTAGGGTGGTATAGTCGCCACCAAAGAGAGGTGTTCAATGAATCAAAGAAACAGACGATCATTTACTAAAGAGTTCAAGCACGAAGCT
>Ga0316202_10000789_pt1 | contig 29885 bp, 25 predicted proteins | sample 3monrhotite_MG_FD_204934 | JGI IMG/M metagenome (GOLD analysis project Ga0316202, IMG submission 204934) | Microbial mat bacterial communities from mineral coupon in-situ incubated in ocean water Damariscotta River, Maine, United States -... | ecosystem: Environmental > Aquatic > Marine >...
TACAATGAAATGCGACCGCACTTAAGTTTGGAAATGAAAACACCAAATCAAGTGCATAAAAAAGACCTGGAGCTTTCGCACCAAGTCTTTCATTAAAACCGTCAACCTATTTCAGGACGGGACATCTAATTAAGGTTAATAAATGATTAATTTATATATTTAATTAAATACAGCTTTCAATATCCAGAAGAATATTATCGCTAAACCAGCACCAATTGGTAAAGTTATAACCCAAGAAATAACAATATTTCTTACAACGCCTAAGTTAATTGCGGCAATACCACGCGCCATACCTACACCTAACACAGCACCAACTAACGTTTGGGTTGTTGAAATGGGTAAACCAGTACCCGAAGCAATAACCACAGTACTTGCTGCTGCTAATTCAGCAGCAAAACCACGACTTGGTGTTAAATGAGTGATGCCCTGTCCAATAGTTGCAATAACTCTTTTACCAAATACTGCTAAGCCAAGCACAATACCAATACCACCTAATGGTAATATCCACCAAACAAGTGCTGCTTTAGAGCCAATTTCACCATTATTAGAAACAATACTGACAACCGCAGCTAGTGGCCCAATTGCGTTAGCAACATCATTAGAACCGTGTGCAAAAGCCATAGCACAAGCAGTAACTACCATTAATACAGCAAATACTTTTTCTACATTTGCATAATGTTCTTTTTTGTCTGCGGTTTCATCGAACTTAATACGGTTCACAAAAACCTTACCAATAACGGCGACCACAATCGCAATCGCAATCGCATAATAAAAACCTTCTGCAGAACCTACATGTAAGCCAATATGTTTTAAGCCTTTTTTAATAGTCACCAACGAAAGTATAAACCCAGCTAAAAACATATAAAATGGTACCCAACGACGGGCTTGTTTTACCGGGTCGTTATGATCAAAAATAAGTTTCTGCGCACTATTAAATATAATAAAAGCAATAACACCAGAAATTAAAGGCGTCACGATCCAACTGCCTACGATGCCAAGTACTTTACTCCAAACAACTGCGTCAGGACTAACGCCAATAGCAGCGAAACCAATAATAGCACCAACAATTGAATGGGTTGTTGAGACAGGCCACCCTAATGCAGAAGCAACTAATAACCAAGTAGCTGCGGCTAATAATGCCGAAATCATACCAAATACGAGTAGTTCGGGTGTATCAACAAAGTAGCTAGAATCTATAATGCCTTTACGTATGGTTGAAGTGACTTCACCACCCGCTAAATAAGCACCCGCAAATTCAAAAATCATCGCAATAATAATTGCTTGTTTAATGGTTAATGCTTTAGAACCTACTGAAGTTCCCATTGCATTTGCAACATCGTTAGCACCTATCCCCCAAGCCATAAAAAAACCAACAGCGGCGGCGAGTAGTACTAAAATAGTACTATATGAAGTTAAAATTTCCATCAATTAAGCCCTTACTATCTTGCTAACATTATTTCTAAACGTGAACCCACACGTTCAGCAAGATCGGCTAAATCACCAACCCACTCAATAATCTGATATATAAACATTACGTCAACGGGATTAAGATCCTTCTCAATAGCCAATAAATTTCGACGCAATGCAATTTGCATTGAATCTGTATCATCTTCAATTAAATCTAGTTGATTGATCATTTTTTCTATTAGTTGTATTTCACGACCACGAAAACCAGTTTCTAATAAATCGTCTAATTCATTAATCGCGTCAGCTGCTTTTTCTGTTGCATCAATATTGCGCGTGACATAGGCTGTAAAATTTTCTTGAAGACTTTTAGGAATAGCTAATTCACGGCCTAGAATTCGCCCTGCAATATCTTTCGTTTTATTCGCTATTTTATCTTGTTGTGTTAATAGCTCTAAAACATCAGCACGATTTACTGGCATGAATAAACCACCAGGAAGCTCTAAACGTAATTGACGCTTTAATGCATCGGCTTCTTTTTCAGCTTTTGAAATAGATTGGCGAACCTTACTGGCTTCATCCCAATTATTTTCAAAACAAGCAATAAAAAATGGAGTTAGATGATTACAACATTTAGTAACTAAACGCATGTGTTGTTCTAACGGTTTAATGGGTGATTTAGCAAAAACACCGAGGATAGAATTTCCAGCCATAATTATTATTCCTAGACTAAATAGTCTTTAGGTTTATTTAATTTTCGAGCGGATATTACCCCATTTATTCACGTATGAAAACGCTTTTTATCGGTAATATCGACGCATTTTTATGGCAGTATATTAAATATCAGTGAAAATAAACAATTTTGTTATAAATTGTTTATTTCGTCTTCAGACAGATGTCTTGCAATTTTCCCTTTAACATAATAAATAATATTTTCACAAATGTTTTGACAGCGGTCGCCGATACGCTCTAAAGCACGAGCAGACCAAATTACCGTCATAATTTGTGGTATTGAACGAGGATCTTCCATCATATAAGTCATTAGTTGACGAACTAATGCTTCATATGCACGATCTATTTTTTCATCGTTTTTATGGGTTATAATCGCAGCTTCCAAATCCATTCGTGCAAATGCATCTAAAGTGTTTTGTAGCATCACTAAAACATGTCGCCCTAACGTATCTAAATTTAGAAGTAGATCTTGCTGATTTGCAGAAAAATTTTCTAATGCTACTTTAGCAATTCTTTCAGCATCGTCTCCAATACGTTCAAGATCGGCAACACTTTTACTAATCGACATAATTAAACGTAAATCACCCGCAGCAGGCTGACGTTTTGCAATAATTCTAGTGCATTCATCATCAATATCGACTTCATACTGGTTAATTTGTTCATCTGTCGCAACAATTTTTTTAACTAGCTCTGTATCTGTATCGCTAATAGCAGTAAGTGCATCAGCTAATTGCTGCTCGATCATGCCACCCATTTGCATTACATGATTAATAATCGCTTCAATATCTTCATTAAATTGACCCGATATATGACGGCCTAAATTTAAATTATTCATTTTTGACTCTTTAGTTATTCCCAATGTTAAACGTTAACTCAATAATCAAAGTATAATGATAGATTACTGATTACTAATACTAATCTAATAGCATATTTAGCCATAACGACCTGTTATATAATCTTCCGTTTTCTTTTTCTTTGGCGTGGTAAACAAAGTATTAGTATCACTATACTCAATTAAGTCACCCATATACATAAATGCAGTTTGATCGCTAACACGAGCCGCTTGTTGCATATTATGAGTAACAATAACGACAGTAAATTGCTTCTTCAAATCGTTAATTAACTCTTCAATGGTTAATGTAGAAATAGGATCTAGCGCAGAGGTTGGCTCATCTAATAATAAAACTTCCGGCTGTACAGCTATTGCTCTAGCAATAACTAAACGTTGTTGTTGTCCACCCGACAAACCAAGTGCACTTTCATGCAATCTATCTTTTACTTCATTCCATAATGCAGCACTTTTTAATGATGCTTCAACCGCTTCATCTAAAACGCGACGATTTTTTTCACCCACAAGGCGTAAACCGTAAATGACATTTTCATATATACTTTTCGGAAATGGATTAGGACGCTGAAATACCATACCTACTTTACGACGTAGCATTGCTACATCAACATGCTTACTGTAAATATTTTCGTTATGAAGAATAATTTCACCATCAATATGGCAATTATCAACCAAATCATTCATACGGTTAATACAACGCAGCAAAGTTGACTTACCACAACCACTTGGACCAATAAAGGCGGTAACTTGTCCTTTAGGTATCAACATTGAAATATTATGCAGGGCTTGTTTATCACCATATGATAAATTCAAATTTTGAATCTCTAATGCTACTTGATCTGGCGTTAAATTTGCCAAGTCACGAATACTTTGCTGACTAGTTAATGGCTTAGGTGTTACTGAAATCATATTTTTATACTCTGAGTATACGGGTATTAGTAAATTTTAAATTAATGTTCTAAAGCGCGATATTTTTCACGTAATTTATTACGAATTGAAACTGCGCTCATGTTTAAGGCAACAATAATAGTTACGAGTAGCAATGCAGTGGCATAAACCAACGGACGTGCCGCTTCAACATTAGGGCTTTGAAAACCAACATCATATATATGAAAGCCTAAATGCATGAATTTACGTTCTAAATGTAAAAATGGGAAGTTACCATCCAACGGTAAGGTTGGAGCCATTTTAACTACACCAACTAACATTAATGGTGCAACTTCGCCTGCTGCACGGGCAATAGCTAATATAATACCAGTCATAATTGCAGGACTAGCTATAGGTAAAATTATTCGCCATAAGGTTTCCACTTTAGTCGCACCCAGCGCTAAAGAACCATGGCGCATAGAAGAAGGAATTCTAGCTAAACCTTCTTCAGTTGAAACAATAACAACAGGTAACGTTAATATAGCTAAAGTAATAGAAGACCATAATACACCTGGCGTACCAAATGTGGGACTTGGTAAAGTTTCAGGAAAAAATAAAGCGTCTATAGAACCACCAAGCACATAAACAAAAAAACCTAATCCAAAAATACCATAAACAATAGAAGGTACTCCCGCTAAATTAATTACTGCAATACGTAACATTTTAGTTAAAGAATTATTACCTGCATATTCGTGTAAATAAATTGCGGCAATAACACCAAAAGGTGACACGATAACAGTCATCAACAAAACCATTAATACCGTGCCAAATATAGCAGGAAACACACCACCTTCAGTGTTAGCTTCGCGCGGATCATCACTAACGAAATCACCAATTTTTTGTATAAAAACACCCGCCTTATCAATAAGTGTTAAGCGATTGGCGTATGATACAGATAATACATTTTCTAATGCGATGGTCGTAGATTTTCCACTCATTGTTCGAACAATTAATTGGTCACGATCAACTTGTTTGCGTAACGTCATTAAATGCTGTTCTAATTTTTTATATTCGCTTTGTAGATGAGCTATTTCACCATCGATAGTTTTTTGTTTATTTACCGTTAATGTTTTTGTTAATCGTAATTTTTTTTCTTTTAAACGTAAACGTTCTAATTGATAATTTATGGCACCAATATCTGATTTTTGTAAGGTTTCAATTTGTTCTTGGAAATTATCAACCCTATCAACCAACTCAGATAATTGACTAATATCTACTTCTTTACCCGATAGAATAACTTTTTCTATGAAACCATAAAAATTACCATTGGTACGACGTTCAATAACCACAACATCTTTTGGCGTAGCCGTTTTAGAAATTTGAGGAACCAGTAACCAGCGAAAATCTAAATTAACCAATTCTCGATTACCCGTTTTAATCAATATACGTTCTACCGTTTTAGTTTCAGGCGAAAACACGAGGCTTGAATGAACTAACTGACTAACAGGAATAAATTCTCGATCATAAATTTCACCGATAACTGTATTGCTTTTACCCTGTAAATCATTAACGTCAAATTGATAAATAGTAGCAGGCCAAAAATATGATAAGCCTCTACTTGCGATGAGCCATAACAAGCCTAACACTGAAATCAGGCTGATACTCACGCCAGAAGCACTTAACCAAACCCATGGAGATCCTGACTGAAACCATTTTTTATAATCACTAACCATCGCTGTATTTTGCTCTTTTACTTTCATTATGTTGTGCTTTTTTTTACGATTTTTTTTATTTACTGTGTTCATTTTTTTACCTCAATACTGTTCAATTCATTCATTTTTCAAAAAAAACTAAAGTGAACTGTATTTCTCTCTAAGCCGTTGGCGAACAAATTCTGCCACCGTATTAAAAATAAAAGTAAAAACAAACAAGACAAATGCGGCAAGAAATAATATGCGGTAGTGCGAACTGCCTACTTCTGATTCAGGCATTTCTACTGCAATATTTGCAGCTAAAGTACGCATGCCTTCAAATATATTCCAATCAAGTATTGGCGTATTGCCCGTAGCCATTAAAACAATCATAGTTTCACCAACAGCACGGCCTAACCCCATCATTATGGCTGAAAAGATTCCTGGGCTTGCCGTTAATAACACCACTCTAGTTAACGTTTGCCAAGGCGTTGCTCCCAAGGCTAAAGAGCCACTAGTTAAATGTTTAGGCACACTAAAAATAGCATCTTCCGCCATAGAAAATATTGTTGGTATAACAGCAAACCCCATTGCGATACCCACTACTAAAGCATTTCTTTGATCAAAATTTATACCTAAATCATTACTAATATAACTACGCATATCACCGCCAAAAAATGCGATTTCAATGAAAGGTGATAAACTAAAAGCAATATATGTAGATAATATTAATATCGGTATTAATACTAATGGTGCTACCGTTTCGGGTAGTTTAGCTTTCACAGCTTTTGGTAATTTATACCAAGCAAATGCAGTAACAAATGTCGCTAATGGAATAAATATCATTAATAAAAATAAGGCAGGTAAATATTTTTCAATTAAAGGAGCTAACCACAAACCGGCTAAAAACCCTAAAATAACCGTTGGTAACGCTTCCATCATTTCGATAGTTGGTTTTACTTTTTTACGTAGTGCCGGTGTCATAAAATAAGCAGTATACACAGCTGAAAACAAAGCAATTGGTACCGCAAAAATCATTGCATAAAGTGCTGCTTTTATTGTTCCAAACGCAATGGGTACTAATGAAAATTTCGCTTCAAAATCATCAGAACCTGAAGTAGATTGCCATACATAAGCAGGCTCTGGATAACCTTCATACCAAACCTCTTGCCATAAAGCATGCCACGTAACTTCTGGATGTTCATTTTTTACCGTTAATAATCGCAAAGTTGTACTATTACTTACAACAATACCATCGGTACGTGGAGCAAAATCAAGAACACTTGGCGTAATGTTTTTAACGACATCCGTCGGTTTTTCATCATATCCTTCACCTAAAATATTACCGTGCCACAGCATAGCTTCACTTGTGGTATAAAATAAGGACATTTCACCGGAAGGTGTAATAGCAATAAAACTTTTTCTAAATTGCTCTGTATAAATTTGGCTTATCGATTCTTTTGCACTGACCTGAAAGTGACGAATCTCTTTAAACAGTCGGCCTTGTTTACTATTTACTTCAAACCATTGACTTACTACCCCCTTATCATTACCAACTAATAAGGAACTGCCACCCGATAATAAAGCAAGTGAAGTGATATTACTTTTAGAAGAAACTGGTGTAAATCGCTCTTTTAATGGTATATCACTATCATCATCAAGATCATAAACGAATATATCTTGTCCACTTTGTATAAATACAATTCTCAAGTCAGGTGAAATTAATATATTGTCAACGGTTGGTTGCGAAAAATCGATTGATTGATAAGTTGCCTCGAATTCAGGATCTTCACTAAAATCGTCATCCGCTGTTAAGGTTGTTTTAATTAAACGCTTCTGGTGAGTTACCGGATCTTCAGTGAGCGCAACAAATACGGCTCGCTCATTATTCATCGCCATACCTACTTTAAGAATAGGTTGCTGTTCTTCATCTAATGGCAAATAATCTTCACCTAATGGAAAAACTAGTGACGGGATAATAGTTCTTTCATCACCTTTATAAATTGAGGTAAAGTGCGCTCCAACAACCTTTACATGACCTTGATTATCAAGTAACACTTTTTTCTTATCGGTGCTATTTCCTTGAGCATTAACCACTTCAACTAAGCGACGATCATCATCAATAACAACTTGCGATAACAATGCTTCTTGTGTGCTACCTTCACTAGCCGATGTTGCACGGTAAAAACTAAATAGACCATGATCATTTAATTGATAAACAATTTCTTTTAATTCATCAACACCAGTGGTTAATACCTCTGTATTTGGCAATGACGTATTTGGTAATATAATTGCAGTGAAAGGCTTAATTTCAGCTGCTTCAAATATAGGCTTAATTACATACAACAAATACATAAAAATAAGTATTAAAGTAAATAACACACTGATACCACCAAGTGTTATTCCCCAACGCGCAATTGAATTTTTGAGCTGTCTTGAACGGTTAGACGCAGAGCTTAAAGTCACAAAAAAATACCAAGTATAAAATCATTGAACTTAGTATAAGACATTTATGTGACACTTTTGTGACAACCCCTAATAATGAAATTAAATAACCTCTCTTTAGGCTTTTTAACGTAAAAATAACTTATAAATAAGTTTATGCACTAACTTTCCATAGGGAGGAAAGGCCATTTTTGAAGTATGCATTTTCCCCTTAATTAGAACTGATTTTGCCTTTGAAAAGGTCAAAAAACCTTCATGCCCATGATAATGCCCCATTCCAGAAGGACCAATACCGCCAAACGGCATATCATCTTGAGCCACTTGAATGGCAGCATCATTGATACAAACACCGCCAGCATGTGTTTGTTGTAACACTTTCTCTTGCGTTTGTTCATTATGACTGCATAAATAAAGTGCTAATGGACGAGGGCGTTCATTAATATAGTTAATTGCCTCGTTAAGTGATTTATAGCCAACAATGGGAAGCAAGGGACCGAATATTTCATCTTGCATTATTTGCATATCATCATTCACATGAGTGATCATCGTTAATGGCATTTTGCGTGGTTGCTTACATTGTTCGTTATTAATATCCGCTAACGGTGTTGCTTTCGCGCCCTTAGTCTTTGCATCTTCTAACCAAGATTGTAAACGACTATGCTGCTGTTCATTTATAATACTGCCATAATCACCATTTTCAGCAAATTTAGGGTACATTTGATTGAACTGCTTCTTGCATTCATTCACTAGTTCGTCAACCTTAGTTTCTGGACACAAAATATAATCGGGAGCGACGCAAGTTTGTCCTGCGTTTAAAGTTTTTGCTAATATAAAACGCGACACAGCATCATCAATAGCAATGTCCTCATCAATAATCGTGGGGGATTTACCTCCAAGTTCAAGTGTTACGGGGGTTAAATTTTCAGCCGCCGCTGCCATCACCATTTTGCCTACACGTGTAGATCCCGTAAAAAGCAAATGATCAAAAGGTTTTTTAGTAAAATATGCAGCAACCATTGGACCACCATCGATTACAGCAACCTGCTCTGCTGAAAAAACACTAGTAATCATTTCACTTATCACTTTATTCGTTGCAGGAGTAAACTCTGACATTTTAATCATTGCACGATTACCGGCTGCTAGCGCTAATGTTAATGGCCCAATAGATAAAAATAACGGATAGTTCCACGGTGTAACAATACCAACGACACCTAAAGGTTGATACATAACATAAGCTTTGGCTGGTTGAAACAATGCACCTATATGACGTTTAGAAGGCTTCATCCATTTCTTTAATTTTTTACTCGCATAATTAATGCCCATAATGGTAGCAAGTATATCGCCTAGCTTTGTGTCATCAGCACTACGACAACCAAAGTCTTCGTTCATAGCAACAATAATTTTATCTTGAAATGTTAAAACTGCCTGTTTAAGTTTTGCAAGATCAGTTTTTCTACTTTCTATACTAGAATAAGGTTGTTTACTATAAGCCTTTTTTTGATTTAAAAGTATTTGATCCAATAGAGCTATTTGATCTTGATCATAAGCTGTTGAATATAAATTGTCGGCCATGGTATTTTCCTGATAAATTATACTTTTTTATGTAAAAATAAAGTAACAGAAAAAAATAACAAAAACGATAACTATTTAAACAAGTGTTTTAATTGTGAGGAAAGCATGGCTCTTGAAAATTTAATGTCTACTAATTTACTCAGTGTTGATCTTGATGATGAACTAGCTAAAGTTCAAGAAATTTTTAATCAACATAACATTCATCACGTTTTAGTTACTGATAGAGGAGTTTTAGTGGGTACTATAATCCTTGCCGATTTAAATAAACATTTAAGTCCTAACATTGGTACAAGACGAGAAACTCATGCAGATACATCCTTACTTCGCCAAAAAGCTCATCAAATAATGTCTAGAGAATTAGTAACAGCCCCTCCATCTATGGGTATTTACGACGCTGTATTAAAATTTGACGATAACAAGCTCACTTGTTTACCGATTGTGGATGAAAAAAACAAGCCTATTGGTATCATCACTTGGCGAGATATTTTAGCTATTTTAGCTCAACAATATCGCGCAAAAATAAAGAAATAATAATAATGTCAATTTGATTTATATAGGCTAAAGAGATGTGTTCATTGCATTATAGGAGAATAATAATATATTAGATTTATTATATTAGTTTATTCTAATGAAAGTTTTAGCTATACTAATACTCAAATGAAATAAGTATAGGGTTTAATTTTGCGTATATATATTAAAATTTTTTCAGTTATCTGTTTAGTATTAAGCTATGTTTCATTAGCTAATGCAGCAATAACAACTGTTCAAGTACAACAATTAACTATCGATCAAAACCTTGTCTTAGATGCTAAAGTTGAAGCAATTCATCAAACAACTTTAGCTGCACAAACTTCAGGACAAATAACTGACATTTTTTTTGATGCAGGCGATATTGTTTCTGCGGGTAGTGTATTGTTAAAATTGAAAGATGAAAACCAGCAAGATAATTACAAAAGTGCACAAGCAGTATTAAAAGCAAGCAAAGCAGAATTAACCGACGCTCGTACTAGTTTACAAAGAATAACAGAGATTTTTAGTAAAAAACTTTCTTCGCAACAAGACCTAGACCAAGCGAAAGCTCGTTTTAATATTGCTAAGGCCAATTACGATTCAGCTAATGCTCAGCTAAATAGTGCTAAAGAACAATTAAATTACACCATAATTAAAGCACCTTATGCCGGTATAGTATTAGAGCGATTAGTTAATTTAGGTGAAGTGGTTGCACCGGGTACACCATTATTTACTGGTACATCATTAAATCAACTTCGTGTTGTTAGTCAAATACCGCAAAAAGATATTGAGCAGGTTCGTCATTTTTCGAAAGTCACTTTGGATCTCCCACAACATAAAAAATTAACACAAGCGCAAGATGCACTAAAATTTTATGCTTATGCTTCACCACTAAGTGCAACGTTTAAAGTACGTATTTCTTTAACTAAAAATACACAGAATTTATATCCAGGTATGTATTTAAAAGCTTATTTTAAAACAGGTACACGTACAGTTTTAGTTGTGCCAAATTCAGCAATAGTTAAACGTTCGGAATTACGTGCTGTTTATGTACAAGACAAACAAGGCAAACTACACTTACGTCAAATTAGAACCGCATCTCGAATTAATAACGACTTTACTGAGATTTTAGCGGGTTTATCTATTAACGAGGTAATCGTAACTCAACCATTATCAGCAATTAAAATGCTTAGCCGAGCAAATGCAGAGGTGAAATAGTGAGTCAGTTAAAACAGGAGAAAACAGCACCTTTAGGTATTTCAGGTCGCATAGCAAAAACATTTTTCACCGCAGAAATCACGCCATTATTAGCCATTGTTTTAGTTTTAATGGGAATTTTTGCAACGCTGGTTACACCGAAGGAAGAAGATCCACAAATTGATGTTACTTTCGCGAATGTTTTTATTGCCTACCCCGGAGCTTCAGCTCAAGAAGTTGAGTCTTTGGTCAGCTCTCCAGCAGAAAATGTATTATCCGAAATTCAGGGCATTGATCATTTATATTCAGCTTCTATGCCCGGTATGGCAATATTATCAGTACAATTTAAAGTGGGTGAAGCTCGTACCGACGCCTTAGTACGTTTATATAATAAGTTGTATTCTCATCAAGACTGGTTACCCCAAAATCTTGGTGTAATGCAGCCTATTGTAAAGCCTAAAGGTATTGATGATGTACCAATAATGTCTCTAACCTTAAGTGGTAAAGACACTTTAATCGATCGAACTAGTTTAACTAAAGTAGCTCATGCTATTGAAACCGAAATTAAAAGAATTCAAGGTACCAATGATGTTTATACATTAGGTGCTGCCGATGACGTAGTCAAAGTTGAATTAGATCCTCAGCGTATGGCTGCACTTAATATTGGTTTCAATGATTTACGCAGTGCGTTAAACGCAACCAATGTTACAGCGAATTCAGCCAGTACCGTTTCCGGCGATCGTCATGTATCAGTACAAGCGGGTGCCTACCTTACCAGTACCAGTGAATTAAAAAACCTCGTTGTGGGGATGAACAACAATTCACCTGTTTTTTTAAGAGATATCGCCTCAATCACACGAACAGGTGATACGCCTAAAAATATAGTCCAAATATACCAAGGAAAAAAGGAAGGTACTAACGCATCAGGAAGCCAAACTAGCATAGCAAAACCTGCCGTAACCTTAGTCATAGCAAAAAAAGCCGGAGTAAATGCAGCAGACGTTGTTAATCAAGTAAATCAACGCTTAACTCAATTACGTGGCACCTATATTCCTGAAAATATTAAAATAACCACCACCCGTGATTATGGAAAAACAGCCACCGACAAAGCGAATCATTTAATTAAGAAACTGTTTTTAGTTACCTTTGTAGTGATTTTATTAGTGTGGGTATCGTTAGGTAAACATGAAGCTATTGTTGTAGGTTCCGCCGTTATAGTAACATTAATGGCAACGCTATTTGCCTCATGGGCGTTTGGTTTTACAATTAATCGAGTATCCTTATTTGCATTAATATTTTCTATCGGCATTTTAGTTGACGATGCTATTGTTGTTGTCGAAAACATTCATCGACACATGAAACTAGGTAAGCAATCATTAAAAGAAGCTATTCCTGTCGCAGTTGACGAAGTTGGTGGCCCAACAATTTTAGCAACATTCACAGTAATAGCAGCCTTATTACCAATGGCTTTTGTTAGTGGATTAATGGGGCCATACATGAGTCCAATTCCCATCAATGCTAGTGCAGGAATGTTTCTATCACTATTGATCGCCTTTATTTTTACTCCTTGGTTAACCTATAAAATATTAAAAAGGCATCAAACTAATAATATATTGCCAGAAGATGAATTACAGCAGACACAAAACCTAGAAGACGAATCAGATCAAGAAAAAAGCACCAACAGTCGTTTTTATCGTATTGTATCCTTCATAATGACCCCCTTTTTATACGGCGATAAAGCCGCTAAAAAACGTCATTTACTTTATTTAGGATTAGTTGTTTTAATTGTTGGCTCTGCGGGATTAGTCGTTTCTCAACACGTTATTTTAAAAATGCTACCTTTCGATAATAAATCAGAATTTCAGGTTATAGTTGACATGCCAGAAGGTACAACACTTGAAACAACAAATAGAGTACTTGATGAACTTGCCGTTTATTTACAATCTGTTGATGAAATTGTCGATATTGAAAGCTATGCAGCTACCGCAGCGCCAATTAATTTTAACGGTTTAGTACGCCAATATTATTTACGCTCAGCTGCGCATTTAGGTGATCTACAAGTTAACCTAAAAGACATTAAGGATAGAGATAGAAGCAGCCATGAAATTGCATTATCGGTACGCGCACCATTGCAAAAAATCGGTGAAAAATATAATGCAAATATTAAAATAGTTGAAGTTCCGCCAGGACCACCAGTATTAGCACCAATTGTTGCTGAAGTTTATGGACAAAACTACCCAGAACAAATTGCGTTTGCCGAAAAAGTTAAACAACAATTTTCATCCGTTGCAGCCCTTGTCGATATTGATGATACCGTTGAAGCGACGACCACTCGTTTTATTGTGCATGTAGACAGAGCCAAAGCAGCGCATTTAGGTGTCTCTCAGGCATCAATAGTTTCAGCAATGACAACAGCTTTAGGTGGTGAAGATGCTAGTTATTTACATAGCAACACCGCTCGTTACCCTATTCCTGTTCGTTTACGTTTTAACAATAACGACAAAATGGCCGCTGCACAATTTTTGCAGTTAAAAGTACGAAGTACGAACGGCGCTTTAGTACCAATCCGCGACTTAGTTAATGTTGAAGAAGCTACATTAGAAAAAACTCGTTACCATAAAGATCTATTACCGGTTGTTTATGTCGTCGCTGACGGTGTAGGCGAAACCGATAGTCCACTTTATGGCATGTTTTCAGTTATGGGTAAATTGTCTGAACACTATCCAGAATTAGAACAAGCACTTACCAGTCAACCTGATAACCCATATATTTCAAGCATAAAGTGGGACGGTGAATGGCAAATCACCTATGAAACATTCCGCGATATGGGCATAGCGTATGGTGTTGGTTTAATTGTGATCTTTTTACTTATTGTTGGACAATTCAGGTCATATATCATGCCTCTGGTTATAATGGCACCAATCCCAATGACCTTAATTGGTATAATGCCCGGACATGCAATTTTAGGTTCTCAATTTACCGCAACTTCAATGATAGGTATGATCGCCTTAGCGGGGATAATCGTGCGTAATTCAATTTTGCTGGTTGATTTTATCAACCTTCGTCTTGCCGAAGGTATTGATTTACGTAATGCAGTAATAGACGCAGCAGCAACACGTGCACGACCCATTATATTAACCGCTATTGCCGCTATTTTAGATGCAATATTTATTCTAGACGACCCCATTTTTAATGGTTTAGCGGTAAGTTTAATTTTTGGTGTATTAATATCAACCTTGTTAACCTTAGTCGTAATACCTCTATTGTTTTACTCAGTAGAGCGTCGTAAACACCAAATGAATTAACACGCCAATAAATCTACTGTTCGCCTCGTTATTCAAAATAATATTTGAATAACGAGGGCTTTACGCCATATATTCCTTCAAAAAAAATAGATTACTTTGCCCACGGATCAAAAGATTTTGATCCCCGATCACGGTTTACTTTCGCTTTTTTTGCTCGACGCTGCTCAGCATCTTCAAGGCTCAACTTAGCAGGTAATCTAGGTTTTTGATGCGCAGGTACGATACGGTCGCGTGGCGGTAATTCAAATTGAACGTCATCGGCTTTGGGTAAGCCTTTATATTGGTATAAATAAAACGCTTCAACCTTTTCTTGTGCCCACGGTGTTTTACGTAAAAATTTTAGACTTGAAACTATACTAGGGTTCACACGAAAACAATTCAGGTTTAAATAAGCATCTAAAATATCCCAATCGTAATGGTCAACTAATTCTGTTAACACTTGCTCTAATTTAACGCCATGCAAAGGGTTATTTTTATAAATTTCTTCGTTGCTCATTTCATTTCCTTCACTGCTACTTTCTGATTAGTATTACTTATCTTAAGTGCCAAATTTTTAAATTTCAGCTATTTATGATAAGACTTTTAAAAATTAAGTTAATTATAGAGTTAACTCTTAAAATTAACTAGGCTTGTAAAAAAAACAAACATTAAATTAAAAGCAATATGGACTTAGTAAATAGCATAAGTCCATATTGCTTCATTACCATCAGGCTATAAATTTAAAAAGTTTACTCAAATAAAACCGAAAACCAATTTGCTATACATACTCTGAGTAGCATAAAATATCGACCATAAAATTTATCTTTAAAAGAAAAGGTTTTCCATGGCATTGCCAGACAAATTTATCTATTCAATGAACCGCGTTAGTAAAGTGGTTCCACCTAAACGTACTATATTAAAAGATATTTCGCTTTCATTTTTCCCCGGTGCAAAAATTGGTGTATTAGGTTTAAATGGTAGTGGTAAATCGACCTTACTTCGCATTATGGCGGGTGTAGATACTGAGTTTGAAGGTGAGGCAAACGCATTAAGTGGTACTAACATTGGTTATTTACCCCAAGAACCTCAGTTAGACGAAAGTAAAACGGTGCGCGAAGTGGTTGAAGAAGCAGTGAGTGAAGTTAAAAATGCACTCACCCGTTTAGATGCAGTTTATGCCGCATATGCGGAAGAAGATGCCGACTTTGATGCGCTAGCAAAAGAACAAGGTGCATTAGAAGACATTATTAGTACTCAAGACGGTCATAACATTGATAATGTTTTAGAACGTGCTGCTGATGCCTTACGTTTACCTGAGTGGGATCAAAAAATTCAAGTACTTAGTGGTGGTGAGCGCCGCCGTGTTGCCCTTTGCCGTTTATTATTACAAAAACCTGACATGCTATTACTTGATGAACCCACTAACCATTTAGATGCAGAATCGGTTGCTTGGTTAGAGCGATTTTTACATGACTACCCAGGTACTGTGGTTGCTATTACCCATGATAGATACTTCTTAGATAACGTTGCAGGTTGGATCTTAGAGCTAGATCGCGGCTATGGTATTCCATGGGAAGGTAATTACTCATCTTGGCTTGATCAAAAAAATAACCGCCTTGAACAAGAAAGTAAAAGTGAAAGTGCGCTGCAAAAAACCATTAAGCAAGAGCTCGAATGGGTGCGTTCAAACCCTAAAGGTCGTCAAGCAAAAAGCAAAGCACGTATGGCGCGCTTTGAAGAACTTAACAATCAAGATCACCAAAAACGTAACGAAACCAATGAACTATACATTCCTGCAGGCCCCCGCTTAGGTGACAAAGTGGTTGATGTAACCAACTTAACTAAATCGTTTGGCGACAGAGTATTAATTGATAATTTAAGCTTTAGCATTCCCAAAGGTGCAATTCTTGGTATTATTGGTGCAAACGGCGCAGGTAAATCGACACTATTTAAAATTATATCAGGAACAGAGCAAGCCGATTCTGGCACAGTACAGTTAGGTGAAACAGTAAAACTGGCGAGCGTTGATCAATTTCGTGATGATATGGATGGTAGTAATACCGTTTATCAAGAAATATCAGAAGGTCACGATATTATTGAAATCGGTACCTATCAAACCCCCAGTCGCGCTTATGTTAGTCGTTTTAATTTTAAAGGCACCGATCAACAAAAATTTGTTAAAGATCTCTCTGGTGGTGAACGAAATCGAGTACATTTAGCTAAATTAGTAAAAGTAGGCGGTAATTTATTATTACTTGATGAACCAACCAACGATTTAGATATTGAAACACTACGTGCTCTAGAAGAAGCGTTATTAGAGTTTCCAGGTTGCGCGATGGTTATTTCTCATGATCGCTGGTTCCTCGATAGAATTGCTACTCATATTCTTGATTATCGTGATGAAGGCCAAGTTAACTTTTTTGAAGGTAACTTTACCGAGTACGATGAATGGTTGAAAAAAACGCTTGGCGCGCAAGCAATTGAACCACATCGCATCAAATACAAGCGAATGCAAAAGTAAATTATCCATTTTTATAAGGTATATTAAATAATTAAGCACCTTAAGGTGCTTTTTTTTCATCCAATACTATGCTAAATATAATGAATCATTTAAATATTAAGTTGACCAATGCAAAATCGACGACAGTTTTCCCGAATTTTATTTTCAATAAAAGCAATATTGACTGTAGAAGATCAAGAGTATCCTGTATCAATTCATGATATATCACTCAATGGCGCCTTAATAAAAGCCCCTGAACATAAAGCGCCATTAAAAAGTAAATTAGGAACATTATGTTTTAATTTAAATGAAAATGAATCTGAAGTGTTAATGCACATTGCTATCGTACATGAAACATCTGAAGAACTTGGCTTACAATGCAACGCTATTGATATCGACAGCATTACTCATTTAAGACGATTGGTTGAGCTTAATTTAGGTGATGAAAGTCAATTAAATAAAGAGCTATCGCAGTTAAGTAGTTATCATAACGATTAGTTTTTTCTCATTTCAACAAGGTTTTTTATGAAGCATTTGGTTATTTCTTTTATTTGTTCTGATCGTCCCGGTTTAGTAAATACACTTTCAAATATAGTTAAACACCACCAAGGTAATTGGCAATCGAGTAGTATGCATAATTTATCAGGATTTTTTGCAGGAATTCTTGAGATTGCCGTCATAGAAAAAAACACAGATGCATTAATTGCTGAGATAAAAGCAATAAATGGTATTAACGCGCAAGTAGCCATTGCTTCATCAGAAGGGCAAGAGAAAAATAAAACAATTGTTTTAGAGCTAACCGCTAACGATCGCGTTGGCATAGTACAAGATATTTCAGCGGTTATTCACCAGCAAAATGGCAACTTGGTAAAACTAGTTAGCCGTCAAGACAATGCGGCACATAGTGGACAATTAATGTTTAAAGCAAAGGCAACCGTTTCAGTTGAAGAAACTGACATTGATAATTTAGTCGCCGCATTAGAAAATTTAGCTGATGATTTAATGGTTGATATTGCGCGTTAATAAAAAACTAAACACATTACATGTTATCCTGACTTTCGTCAGGATAACGACAACCCCATAAATTTGTACTTAAACGTAATAAGTAGCGACTTAAACATATTCAAACAAATAACTCATTAAAAAAGTTCTGTAACTTAACTTCATCTGGACTTGTTTCTGCATTTAAGCGCCTACATACGAAAACTTAAATACTCTTAACCTAAATACCAGATTGAAGCAAAATAAACCCCTACATAGCCAACACTATAAGAAAAGGTTAAATAAACTGCATTACGCATATAACTAACAAAGTTTAACTCTTTAACTTTGCTCATAGCGATAATACCCGCCGCAGAGCCAATAACCAATATAGAGCCCCCCACGCCTGTTGCATATGTTAGTGTGAGCCATTCAGTTACTTTCATGTCAACATTCGCCTTTAACAGCGCTGCCGTTAATGGCACGTTATCAATAACTGACGACATAAAGCCCACAAGGTAATTCACTTGTATAGCGGGAAGGTGCTTATACAAAACCGTAAAGTTATTAAGCACACCAATTTCTTTTAAAATACCAACTAACAGTAACACCCCTAAGAAAAATAGTAGGGCATCAAATTCTACTTCTCGAATATAATTCATCACATCTTGATTCTTTTTACGTTGTAAAAAGTTCGCCACCAAAAACATAAAAGATAAACCAAATAAAAAGCTTAATACTGGCGGAATGTGATAAAGCACATTGGCGATCAACGTGCCTAAAATTGTGGTAATAAAAATTATCGCAATAGTAATATCGGTTTTTTCAATTTTTATACGAGTTTGCTCTAATTCCACATTTCCTTTTAGCTTTAAAGAAAGTAACGTGGCTAACGTTAAAACACCAACCAATGAAGGTAACACTAAAATCAATAAATTGGCGATGGTGACTTTTCCAGCTAAAAATATCATTAGGGTGGTAACATCACCGGTGATCAACGAAACACCACCACTGTTAACTGCAAAAATAATTAAGGTCGCATATTTTAAACGTTTTTTAACATCTAACTGCAGGTTTACCACCACCGCAATAGAAACTAAGGTTGCTGTAACGTTATCTGCAAACGATGAAAATAGAAAAGCAAAAATACCAATAACAAACATCAAACCACGTTCAGAAACTTTCTTCGGTAATATGCGCTGCACAATAGCAGAGATAAAACCTTTGCTATTTAAATAAGCAACAAACGTCATTGCCGACATTAAAAATAGCCACAGCGTTGCTATTTCCAGTAAATTTTCATTAAGTTGAAGATTAGTTTTAGCAGAGGGGTCGTCATTAATTGGAAAAATAAAGGCTAAAATCCAACATAAAGTACCAAAAAAAAGTGTCGTTTTAGCTTTATTAATATGAATAATATCTTCAGTTACTATTAAGATAAAACTGATAATAACTAACGTTAAAATTACTGAGGTGATCATGCGATGAATTACCGATTAACATGCTGATAAAATAATGCGCGCATTTTAACACTCAATGTTACAAAATGTTAATGCTATTTTAGTCTTACTTAAGTGTATTGTTAATGAATGGCACAGTTCAACGATACATTTTAAAATGCTGAACATTTACAAGTGGTAATTTTAAAACACAATGGATTAATCAACTATTTTACCACGAAGCGATTTTACTTGGCTGCGCTTTGTTTTACCTTCTAACCGCCTGATTTTTGAACCTTTAGTTGGCTTAGTTGCTCGCCGAATTTTTTGCACCACCGCGACACTTTGAATTAATTCAATTAAACGCTCTAGCGCCGCTGATCGGTTTTTTTCTTGCGTACGAAATTGCTGCGCTTTTATTACCAAAATACCTTCTTTGGTTATGCGTTTATCTTTTAATACCAATAATCGTTCTTTATAAAACGCAGGTAAACTTGATGAGCTAATATCAAAACGTAAATGTATCGCCGATGACACTTTATTCACATTTTGACCACCTGCACCTTGCGCACGAATAGCAGTTAATTCAACCTCGTCGTCAAGTAACGTTACGGTATTTGAAATAACTATCATAAGGTTTGTATATCGCTGTTAACTGTTACAGTGCTCTTTATAGGCGAGCCACTATGAAATTTAAAATCTTCATCGTTTGACTGAATAAGATCAGCTTCAATTTTACCAAAAAATTGAATACGTGCCGCAATATCGTGCTTTTTCTTACTTAATTTAGACACATTTTCTGCTAACGTTAAATAATCTTGATAATGACGCGATTCACTTCGTAGTAATGAAATATAAAAATTTGCTAATTCTTCATCGACCAAAGGTGCTAAAGCGGCAAAACGCTCGCACGAACGAGCTTCTATATAAGCACCAATAATTAATTTATCAATTAAAGCATCTGGTTCATAGGTTGTAACATGCGTTAACATGCCTTTAGCATAACGGCCTGCGGTTATATTCTCATAAGCAATTCCGCGATTTTCCATAATTTCGAGTACTTGATAAAAATGATGTAACTCTTCTTTAATTAACAATACCATTTTATCAATTAAATCAGCGCCATAAGGTGACTGTTCTTTCGCTATTAAACTGTTTGCCATAATGGTTTTAGACAATTTATTTTTATCCGCTAACAAAGCTAAATTACCTTCTTGGCGATAGGCAAAATTTTCATACGGTTTAAACCATTCCAACAACACTTTGTTACTTTGCTTATCAACCGCATATTTACGAATTAAAAACATCGCCGATTGTGCTGCTTTTAATTCACACAGCAAATGGTCAATTAAAATGAGCTTTAAATTTTCAGGCTTTTTGGCTTCATTTAACCATGCTTGTGGCGTTTCACATTTAAGGAATGCCATAATGGGTGCCAATAATTTTATGGTCGACATTAGAGTTAATTCTTATAATAAATTTTAGAGAAGTTCAAATTTTATCATACGCCTATTGAGAGCACCGCGATTATTTACAAAAAGTTATTGGTTATGAAGGAGCAAAAGCTAACAGTATTTTATTCTTGTTTAACAGCTTGTATGGCATCCTACTTGAAACTGTCAAATTTATTATTGCGAGATATCCACCAGAACCCAGCAAACAGTGCAAACCATACGACGGTTCGTAAAGACATCGCGCGAAGACTATCAACAGCAATAGCCTTACCTTCCGTGTACATAAAGAATATTACTGTTAGTACAATGATATTGAGAACGAATATAGCAGCAGCCACATGCATGCCTTGTTCGATGTTACGCCACGCAATGATACCTGCTACAACATATACTATACCCATTGCTGTGTTATATATTAGTAAAGGTAGGAAAACTATGTATCCCGGATTTACCCCTAGAAGGACGCTAGTGCCTACAACGACAGTTAACATACCAAATAATACAGCGATGGTTACCAATATCTTTTGGGTAATTTTCATTTGTTGAGTTCTCTATTTCTTAAGGTGCCTCAACGCCATTTAAATGGGCTAAAATGTGCGGCGAATCAGACAAACTGTTAGCAGTTCTGCTTTGAATATTTTGGTAGCTGTACTTTACACCCATACGTCGTTTTTAGCAGTAAGTTCACTATTAGAATCGCCGGTATTAACAATACCTTTGGGTTCAACAATCATAATTTTACATTCACTGTTAGCGACAGGTTTGTGTTCTACACCTTTAGGAATTACAAACATTTCACCCGAATTTAAACTAACAACACCGTCACGAAATTTAATATTAAGGGTGCCTTCAATAACGATGAATACTTCATCGGTATCAGGATGATCGTGCCAAACAAATTCCCCTTCAACTTTGACTAACTTAAATTGGTAATCATTCATTTCTGCAACAACACGAGGTGACCAATGTTCAGTAAATTTCGTGAACTTGTCTTTAAAGTTAATCGCATCAAACTTCATTTTTGTTCCATATATTTATACATTGCTAACCAATTATTATGGAGACTTCTCTGTAATGTCCGTCCCATAAATTTTATTAATTGGCCTTAATATTCCATAATTTCAACAAACTAGAAAGCTTAAATTTACGGTGTATGAAAGCTTTTATCTAAAATATTTTTCGCTTGACGAATCTTGGTAAACATTTCAGCACAACCGCCTTTATCAGGATGGTGCTTTTGAGCGAGGCGTAGGTACTGAACTTTAATCATTTTCGCATCAGCATTAATTGGGAGATTTAAAACATCAAGCGCCTCTTTTTTGTTATCTTGCGCAATATACATTTGCCAAAATGACTTGAGCATGTCATTTATTTCTTCTTCTTGCGTTTCAAAATAATGTTTTGAATTTAAGTAATAGCTTTCGAGTGGATCTGATGTTTCAAGAACTGTTTGTGACTCCTCATTAACCGGTATTGGATCATTTAACGTTATTCTTTGTATCCGCACCGATTGAATGATGAGTTTGAACTTTTGCGAGCGTTGGTATTGATTTTTCAAATGATAAAGCGCGTGCATACAAAGAAAGTGCGCACTAAATAAATCTTTAGAGTTAGCTAATAAAAAATTGTCAAAAGGCGGGATTTTCTTATCTTGAAAATGTTTAATTATTTGGTGTTCGTTGCTTAGCGAGCAATAATTCAAGAATTGATCAAGTTCATGCAGTATTGGAGTTAAATAAGGATTTAAAGTTTGCATTTTAACTATCATACCCATTGAACTAATGAATTCACCACTTAGCAAAAATTAAACAGGTGAAGATAACTTAATATAAATTTATCGTTTAATTCTCGTTAGCAATTTCTCTTAGTGCTTGTTCAAAAACATCTGCTGGTTGGCCACCACTGATCAAGTGTTTATTGTTCACAATAACTGCGGGCACCGAACTTATCCCTGCCGATTGATAGTGACGTTGCAATTCACGCACCTCTTGTTCGTATTCATTAGAGGCTAATATTTTCTGCGCTTTCGCCCTATCTAAACCTACACTTTCTGATACTTCAAGCAATTGTTGATGATCACTAGGATTGCCGCTTTGTTTAAAATACAAATCGAATAAAGCAAGTTTAAGTTCGGTTTGTTTATTATATTCTTTGGCCCAATGTAGTAGTCTATGCGCGTTAAAAGTATTATAAATTCGGCCACCTCCGCGATGACCAAACTCATAACCAACATCCATCCCTCGTTGCTTAATCATCGCTCTATTTTGTTCACTTTGCTCAACACTAATACTATATTTTTCAGTAATGTGCTCGGTTATCTCCTGTCCTTCATTAGGCATGTGAGGATTAAGCTCAAACGGTTGCCAAGTGATATCTACTGAAATATTAGGCGCCAATGTAGTTAATGCATGAGTTAAAGACTGATAGCCAATAATGCACCACGGGCAGGAAATGTCAGAGACGATATCTAATTTGAGGTGTTTGTTCATATTCTTTTTTGCTAACAATACATTTGTGACACAGTTTAAGCTACTTGTAGCGATAAAGCCAAATACCGATTTAACGTAGGCTTCAAGGGGAATAGCTGCCACAGCGCAGACATTACCCTGAGTATTTTAAATTCTGAATTAGGATGAACGTTTCAACTATAACGCTTTTTCAATGACCTTATTTTCTGCATCTTTAATTATTATTGCCAACTCACCACTGGCCTTCATCTCTTTTATCTTGGCATCGACACGAGGGATTAAATCCTTATGGTTTTTATGTATATAGTGAAATAAATCTAATGTAGCTAAAGGCTTTTCGATGGGAATAATGTTATTTATCCCGAGTTCTTTTAGTGCCATAAGTCCATCAACCCTATTGGTCAGCGCTACATCGGTTCTCCCTTTTTCAACAAACATCATCAGTTGTTTTGTCGTGTTTAAATCATAAATATTAGAAAGCCCTTGAGTAATATTATCGGTATGTTTTACACCCCTGACCTTAGCAATGGTATAGCGGCTAAGATCATTTTTATTGCTTATCTTAACGCCACTTCCTTTTTTGATAAACGCCATCGTCTCTAAGTAATAATAAGCGGTGGGAACGCGAACCGTTGTTGGGTTTTCCAAGCCATAACTAAAAACTCTCATTATCTCACCATCACTATTGCCAGAGGTTGCTTCAAATTCTGCTCTTTTTCCCGGCAAAGGGGTAATTGTAATGTTTATCCCCAATTTTTTATACACTTGGGGCAATACGATTTGTCCTATTTCCTGTTCAATCAAGTTATTGATAGAGACAAAGTGATACTCCTCTGCATCGCTAAGACCAACAAACATAAAAAAAACAATCAAAAATCTCATTGAATAAGCCTATTAATGAGCTATAAAACATTAGTTTAATTATTGGTTTAATAGGTTTGATTAGCAAATAAATTCCGGCTAAAATTCAAGATAAACATACCGAAAAAATTGATTAGTCAATATCTTCATTCGCTTTATCAAACTGTAGTTCACAGAGTCGTTGATATAATTTCGAGCTTTTTAGCAATGATTTATGATTTCCACTATCAATAATTTTCCCTTGGTCCATCACAACAATTAAATCCGCATGAATTACCGTAGCTAATCGATGGGCAATAATTAATGTTGTTCTATTCGTCATTAATTCATCTAATGCCGCTTGTACATGATGCTCACTTTGTGCATCTAAAGCGCTGGTTGCTTCATCAAGCAGTAATACCTCAGGATCTTTTAAAATAGCTCTAGCCAGGGCGATACGTTGTTTTTGTCCACCGGATAAACGCACACCCTGCTCGCCCAAAAAGCTACCGTAACCTTGTGGTAACTGTTCAATAAACTCATGAGCATGTGCTCTTTTGGCAGCGCTGATAACTTCTTTATCACTTGCTTCAGGTTTGCCATATCGAATATTGTGCCAAACGTCAGAACTGAACAGTATTGGATGCTGTGGTACCATGCCCATTGCTTGACGTAAATCAGTTAATTTTAGTTGAGTAATATCTGTATCATTAAAGCTAATACTACCTTTTTGAGGGTCATAAAAACGTTGTAATAATTCAAATAACGTTGTTTTACCTGCTCCTGATGGGCCAACTAGAGCGACAATTTTTCCCGTGGGTATTACTAAATTAATATGATTGAGTGCCGCACTGTCTGGCCGTGATGGATAACAAAAGTCGACATCTTTAAAGGTGATCACCATTCGAGTATTTTTCTTCACTATCTCAGGTGTAACTAACTCTTTGATATCACTTTCAATTTCAAGTAGTTCTAACAGTCTAGTCGCAGAGCCTGCCGCTCGTTGTAATTCACCATATACTTCTGCAACGGTTGCAACAGACATGGCGACCATAATGGCGTAAAAAACAAATGCACCTAATTCACCACCACTCATTTCACCCTTTAACACATCCATACCACCTACCCACAACATGCCGCTGATCGCTCCAAAGGTTAGAAAAATAACGATGGCGATTAAAAATGAACGTTGTTTTACCCGTCGTTTGGCGACAGAAAATGCCTTTTCTACTTCATCAGCAAAAGCATGCTGCTCTTTTACTTCATGGGTGTAGCTTTGCACTACTTTAATGTTTTGAATAATTTCAACGGCATAGGTGCCAACATCAGCAATTGCATCTTGAGAGCTTGCCGCTAATTTTCTAACTTTACGACCATAAATCATCATAGGTATTAAAATAATAGGCACTGAAAAAATAACAAAAAGTGTTAACTTTAAATTAGTCACCATTAACATTACCAATCCGCCAATTAACATTAAGAAGCTGCGTAATGCCATTGAAAAAGACGAACCAATAATTGACTGTAATAAAGCAGTATCTGTCGTTAAACGAGACATTAACTCACCACTGCGGTTTTCTTCAAAATAACTAGGATGTAACGTTACAATTCGGTTGAAAACGGCTTTGCGAATATCAGCGCTAACACGTTCACCTAACCAAGACATTAAATAAAAACGACTAAAAGTGCCTATTGCGAGCAAACTAATTAAGCCAATTAATACTAAAACAGCTGATTGTAATTGTTCAACTGAACCCGCAATAAAACCGCTGTCGATAACAAACTTTACACCTTGTCCCAAAGATAAGTTAACAGCCGCGGTCATTAATAAAGCCAATAATGCTAAGGCTAACATCAGTTTATAGGGTTTAATAAAGGCGAAAATAGGTAACAAGCTGTTGAATGCTTTAGACTTCTTTTTTAAGGAGCTATCATCTAAAATAGGCTGATTAGTGGTTTGGTTATTATCGTTCACGATGGGCTCTCTGGATTTTAGTCTTCCACAAGAGGTGGTTATAAAAGGGGATAATTCAAGTGATTACCCCATAATAAAGATGTATTAAAAAATGTCTTCGAATATTCAGGGGTACTTTTCAACTAAAGTAATTGTAAGATTTGCCACAATGTGATGATATATTCCAAGCCACTATGTAGCACTCTTATTCATAAAATTAATTGACCGTTACACATTGATATAAAAATATGCCTCACAACTATGCATTTCCCCGTACAATTTAAATCTAGCTATCGATAGTTTTGAAAAACTTTATTTTTACGACTTTTTTAGCTCTTCCAGTAAATCATGAATCTCAGCTTTTAATTCTTTATCTATAATTTTATTACAACTTATTTTAGCTTTTTCTAACTGTTCAATTGCACCTGTTTTATCCCCTAGTTCAACTTTTAGTGCTGCGATTGAATAACCAATAGAGGAACGGAAATCTTTGTCGTTAATCGCTTCAGCTTTAACTAAAGCATGTTCATAAATAGTAATTGCTAATGTTAAGTCGTTGGTAAGATCAGCAAGCGTTTCCCACTGTACGGGGTGGTCTTTATCGGTGTTTTCATTATCTTCACAGAGTTGTTTTAATTCTGCATAATAACTATCGAATTTGGGCTGATTGTTTTCTTGATCAGCCGCCATTAAGCTATCAGTGAGTGACAGCACTCTTTTGTACAATTTGGTATTCATATTGTGCCTTATAAAATATATAGTTATTTGCTCATTTTTTATTACAAACTATATTTTAACCTAAAATATAGTCATGTTAACTTAGTTTGATGAAAGTATTATTTGAATAACATAAACTAAAAAACACAATTAATTAAAACATACAATAAAAATAAAGAGATAAAAATGATTAAAACAATCTTTAAATGGCTAGGTATTAGCTTGCTTAGCATCATTATTGTCGGTAGTACACTTGCTAGTCATGAATGGTATGCAAAAAAACCTTTCTTTTTTCGTGCATTTTTAGATAGAACATTAATAAAAATGGCGTTTGACAGCCCTGAAACACTAACATCTTTAGGATTTTTAGAATCCGTAGGTATTACTAGCCACAACGCTGAACTTGACGACGACAGGCCTGAAAAATCAGACGAAATGTTTGCCCAAGTTAAAGAAATTAAAAGTACCCTATTAACCTACCAAGATAAAAACTTAAACGAAAGTGAATTACTGTCTAAAGAAATTGCCTTGTATTTACTAAATTTTGCCGATACATCAGAACAATTTCGTTATCATAATTATCCAGTAAATCAATTATTTGGCATACAAAATGGTTACCCTAGCTTTATGGAGTCGCAAAACCAAGTAAACTCGGTAAACGATGCTAAAAATTACTTGTCTCGTTTACAAAAAGTACAAGTGAAGTTTGCACAAAACCTTGAAGGTTTAAAAATTCGTGAACAAAAAGGCATTATTCCACCTAAATTTGTGATTGAACGCGTATTAACTGAAATGAATAATTTTGTTGCGATGCCAATTAAAGAAAATATTCTTTATACATCGTTAAAAGAAAAAATGGATAAAGCACCTACAATCACTAACGAAGAAAAAAGTAAAATTTTAGCAACGGCTGTAGTTAACATTCAAGACTATGTTCACCCTGCATACCAACTATTTATTGATTACTTTACTAATTTAGCGCCTAAAGCTGGTAACGATGATGGTTTTTGGCACTTACCGAATGGTGACAAAGCCTATCAAGAACAGCTGAAATTTTTTACAACAACAGATTATAGTGCAGATCAAATTCACCAATTAGGATTAAGTGAGGTTGATCGTATTCAATCTGAAATTATGGCTATTTTAACCAAGCAAGGTTTTGACACCAGTAAAGACTTTACTACTGCGATAGAAACAATGGCAGATGATCCGCATTTTTATTATCCAGATACCGACGAAGGTCGCCAGCAAATATTAAAAGATTATCAAACTATTTTAGACGAAATAAATGCCGGTTTAGATAGTGCTTTTAATGTTCGTCCCAAAGCAGGTATGAAAGTAGAGCGTATTCCAGAGTTTAAAGAAAAAACAGCTCCGGGTGCTTATTATCAACAACCTTCACTTGATGGATCTCGTCCGGGTAAATTTTTCGCTAATTTATACGACATAAAAGCCACACCTAAATACAGTATGCGCACATTAGCTTACCATGAAGGTATTCCAGGCCACCATTTTCAAATTGCTGTGGCAATGGAATTAGAAGGCTTACCATTTTTTCGTAAAATGTCACCTTTTACCGCTTATACCGAAGGTTGGGCGTTATATGCTGAACAATTAGCTTGGGAATTAGGTTTTGAGAAAGATCCCTTTGATAATATTGGCCGCCTGCAAGCTGAATTATTTCGTGCCGTGCGCTTAGTTGTTGATACCGGCATTCATGCGAAACATTGGACTCGCCAACAGGCGATTGATTACATGAAAACAAACACCGGGATGGCGCTGAGTGATGTTACTTCAGAAATTGAACGCTATATTGTAATGCCAGGACAAGCGACCTCTTATAAAATAGGAATGATGAAAATATTATCTCTGCGCGCTAAAGCCAAAGCAGCACTAGGCAATAAATTTGATTTGCGTGATTTTCATGACGTGGTATTAAAAAATGGTGCGGTACCTTTAGCCATTTTAGAGCGCCTCATCGATCGCTACATTAAAGACTCGCTTGCTAAAGCGTAATACCATCTGAATTATAAATTTGCAAAGTCATTGTAGATAAATTTTCATCCATAATGACTTTTATTTTAAATAACCTACAATAAACACATATAAAGCAATTACTTATGAACTTTTTAACATGTAAAAATACCGTACTCAAAACCCTACTTTTAGCCAGCGTATTCACTGTTGGTCAGATAAATATAGCAATTGGTTATGCCGCTGAACTTTTGCCAACAAATGAACAAACAAGTCGACAAGATATTTTACGCGGTTCAATTACCCCTGAACGAGCATGGTGGGATCTGGGTTTTTATCATTTATCAGTAACCGTTGATCCAAAAACAAAATCTATTAGTGGTGAAAATGTTATCACTTATCGCGTACTTAGTAATGCAAAACGTTTGCAGGTTGAATTACAAAAACCGATGAAGATAACTAAAGTCGTACAAAATGGCAAAATATTACAAGTAGATCAAGATGGCTATTCCTATTTTATTCATATTAAAGATCTTCAGCCTATTGGTTCAGAGCAATCAATAACCCTTTACTTTTCTGGTAAACCACAAATAGCTAAGCACGCACCTTGGGATGGCGGTATTACGTGGACAAAAGATGATAACGGCAATGATTTTATCGCGTCTTCAAACCAAGGCATTGGCGCAAGTATTTGGTGGCCGAATAAAGACCATGGTTACGACGAACCCGATAACGGCGTACTAATTAGTGTTACCGTGCCAGAAAAGCTTATGGATATATCAAATGGTCGTTTGATAAAAACAGAGCACAATAAAAAGAAACACATAAAAACCTATCATTGGCGTGTTACTCAACCAATCAATAATTATAGTGTCAGTTTTAATATTGGCGATTATGTTCATTTTGACCAAACCTATTATGGTAAAACGTTTAAAGGTGAGAATGGTCCACTTGATATGGATTATTACGTATTACGTGACGATTTAGCCAACGCACAAAAACAGTTTAG
>Ga0316202_10000791_pt1 | contig 29868 bp, 50 predicted proteins | sample 3monrhotite_MG_FD_204934 | JGI IMG/M metagenome (GOLD analysis project Ga0316202, IMG submission 204934) | Microbial mat bacterial communities from mineral coupon in-situ incubated in ocean water Damariscotta River, Maine, United States -... | ecosystem: Environmental > Aquatic > Marine >...
ATATCTACACTTATGCGCAGATAAAAAACGCTCCCAGTCTTTTGTTTTTATCGGACGATTATTTCCCACTAAGCAACAGCTTGTAAAGCTTGTAGTTTGCCGTTTTTTAGGTTTTGAAGTACGCCATTTTCATCGACATACGCTTTTGAGAATTGTTTTCTTGCATATTTCTTGCTTTCCCACCCTAAATCACGCAATAAAGCATGTTGTTGTATTGTTTTTAACTTTAAAACATCCTCACAAAATACACTCATATTTAGATCAAATGATTCTTGTGCCTCTTTTTTGGTTTTACCGTAGCCAGAAACCTCTAAAGAAGGAGAATAACAAATTGAATAATCACCTTCTTCACCAGACAATACATTGATACGAATAGTAATTTCATTTTTAGAAACCTTTAACTGCTCTGTAACATAAGGCATGTCTATAAAGTTCTTTTCGTCTGTAGAAAATTTAATCATTTGTTATATTTATATTTCTTAGGGTAGAAATACTCAAATTTGGGTTCAAATATACATTATTTTTTAAATCAGTCGTATAAATTACCGATTGTTTGATTATTAATGTTATTGTTATTATTATCCCTACAACACACAATAATATTAATGCAGTTGCAACTACGTTTGTTTTATTTTGCTCGTCCATAATAACCTTATATTAGTTTTTGGTTTTTTGAATGAGTTTTCTGTACTATCTCTTTTATTATTAGCGCATTGTTATATCTAAAATTAGATATTTCTGACCACCTTTTAAACCCAATATTATTTATCTGAATTAATGCGTCATCAATCGCTCTTACATTGTTAGTGTTTAAGGTTATGTCTTTAACAATTTTGCTTAATTCTTTGAAGTGCGTAGTTTCTTTAATTTTTGTTCTTAAATCATTATCCTTCATACGTCTTATTTTTGTCTTTATTTTTGTGTTTTTAGTTATAATCATAGTTATAATCGATTAAGTGAAAACCCTCTTTTCTTTGCTTCTATCGGGTTGTTTTCTATCCATTTGTGACCGTCGCTTGATACTGCTAGCCAAAATGTTTCGTCTAAATATAAAGTCCCTATACGTCCTTTTTTATGATGCACTTCAGTAGTCTTTTGGCTTGGAAATACTGGACAATATTTATTTTCTGGTTTTATTAAGAATACAATTCTTTTAGCTAAATATATTTTATTTTCCTTGCTTCTTTTTTTGCTTATCGGTTTTATATTATAGAACCTTTTTTCGTGGTCTGTTTTTTTCTTGTGAGCCTCATAAGTACACTTAGAAGAGCAATATTTTTGTAATGTACTAAACGAAGGAGTAAAAAGATTATCACACTCCTTCGCTCGACATTTTTTCATTTTAACCCGCATCGCTTCCGCTTTGATTATCGTCTAAAATACTGGTTTGATTATCTTCCGGCTTAGGCGCTCTTTTACCGTTAAAAACATGGTTATAAACCTCTTCAATAATGCTGTCAAACATTTCGATTGCTTCCTCCTCAAATCCTAATTCTTCAGAAACTAAATTAATTCCGGGAGACGCCATTCCGTAAGAACCATATCCGGGACATTTAATTGAGCCTGTTATTTGACATCTTTTTAATTGATTTTCTCCTGAGAATACAATCCCGGAAATTTTACATTTATCAATTTGCCTTTTTTCCTCTTCTACAGCATATTCCATTACTTCCGTATTTGTAGAAAAATTTGTAATAAGGTGGTCAGTAACATCTAATAATCCAACCCTTCTAGCCATAATAGGTTTTAAAGCCTCTATAGCTTTGATTAAATCTTCATGGAGCTTGTCTTTAATTTCTGCTGTCTGCTTTCCTAATTTAGTGTTAGCTACGTTGTAGTAGGCCACTTCTCCGCCTTTATCTATTTTCTTGAATTTGACTAATTCAAAATCATCGAAATTCAGGTTTCTACCTTGTTGGTCTTCTTTGCTTTTTTCCATTTATTTATTAATTAAAGTTAAAATTCTAGTATTGGTCTTTGATTTTTCCTTGAAGTTCGTCGATACTTAATTCTCTTATCTGACCCGGTTTCCCAAAAGGAGAATAAAGAAACGATTCAATCTCAGAATCGCTCGAAGGAACTGTTTTTATTATTTGAGAGTTTATTTTATTAGATTGTTTTAAAGCGTCTAATTGAGCATCTTCAAAATTCTCCTCTTCTGAATAAACAAAAACAGAAATGTTAGTAATAAATCTTCGTACCATAATATTATTTTATAAAAGTTAGTAATTCATCTATCGTTATTGCGAACTTAGGAAGACCCGAATCGACCCAACATTCAATAATTAATAATTCCCAGTAATCTATAAAGACTCCGCCCCCCTGCTCTTCTCCGGCTCTACCGTCTCCAATAGGGTTATGAGTTTCACTTGGTTCGGTGTTTTTGTGAATAATACCATGTACGTCCATTTGGGCGTCGTGATATCCTCCTTTTTTATCTACGAACTCAAAAGAAACTGAATGAATAAAGGTTTGTGATTTACTATCATAGATATCAACTTTAGCGTCGATATTGAACTCTTTTTTAAAATAGTGTAGAAGAGTTCCTTTAATTTCCTCTTGTGTCATTGTATAAGTTTTAATTGCAGTACTAATATAGAAATAAATTTCCTAATAAAAAAGCATTTAGAAAAGTTTTTCTTGTTTGTCTAATAAAATACCATGAATAATTACTTCTAATTTATGAGCTCCTTTAACATATCTCATACGAATATCGTCAATGTATTTGCATGAGTCATCAGGTAACACTGAGACCGTTTTTATCTTATTTCCGTAGTTTTTAGCGTTGATAATTTCTTTATCTGAAGGGACCTTCATAATATCTAAAATCATTTTTATCCAGAACCCCGCCTTATTATCGAGATCAAATCCTGCTTTTGGGCTATGATAAATCAATTCTAAGCGACATTTACGCATCTCAGGTATATGAGTGAAGTAAAATATAATTGAGTCCTTAGCATAGTTTATAACCTTTCTTTGTACGGACCAATGAACGGTCCCACCGTAAAAAACATTATTAGTTAAATAGTAAGTGATCGCGGGTTTGGTTTTTCTTTGATGAATGTATTTAGTCGGTGGATTTAATATTTCGAAGTGTGCTAGCTTATCCATTTATATTTTACTTAACCATTGTTTATAAATTTCGCTTGCTATTTGAGCAACCATAACCGGGGGGACGCTCATTCCAACTAAATAACATACTTTGTTTTTTAAAAAATTATAATCATCAGGATAACTCCCTATTTTTTTCAGCTCTGAATCCGTTAAATATCCGTTATTATGAATTAAATTTTCTTTTCCTGTAACTGTGTAGCTTGGTTTTTCAGGGTTTAATATCATATAATTAAAATGACTTCTCTTGCCAAGTCTTTCAGAAGTTTCTCCCAAGCAAAATTCATCTTCTTTGCGTAAATCATAAAGTTTTTGAACTGAATTTGTTAGTTTTTTTCTTTCTAATCCTTCTAAAAATAACTTTGTAGGAATTTCTTTTTCTGAGAATCGTAGATTTAATTTAGGGGCTGTCTGAAACATATCTAAAGACTCGATAAAATTATCTGCTAAATCATTTTTAATAGCTATAAAGAAAACTCTTTTTCTTTTCTGAGGAACTCCCATTTTAGAAGCGTCTAATAAATACGGATGTATTTTTAAAGAATAACCCGCCTTTTTAAATTCATTAAATATTTTAATAACGTACTCTTTTGCATTACCTTTCATTAATCCGTCAACGTTCTCAGCAACTACAATTTTTGGTTGCAGCTCTTTTGCTAAATCTATAAAATCAAAAAACAACGTATCAAGTATCTGTTTAGATTGTCCCTCTCTGAATTTCTTATCTTTCCCCCAATCTTTTTCGCGATTACCAGCCATTGAAAAGCTAGAGCAAGGCGGGGAACCGTCTAAAATATCTAAATTATAAAGTTCTTTCGGAAGGTCTTTCCGAAGTTTAAAAGTTTGAATCGGCTCTAAATAAGAAAATTTAGGATTATGGTTTTTTTTATAAACTTCCATCATCTTCGGGTCTATCTCATTGCATCCTACTACATCGAACCCAGCTAATTTATAACCCATAGTAGAACCTCCACCACAAGAAAAACAACTAAATACAGTTCCTTTATCTTTAGTAAAGTTGGCGTCTTTTAGGGTCCATTCGTAAGGGAATTTGTGTTTATTATCTAGCATCTAATTCGGTTTGAAGTATATTAACATAAGAAATCATATCGTTTCTTGACTTCCAGTTTTTAATCGTCTTTTGTAAATCCTCTTTACTGGCTGTTTTTACTTTCTTTTCTAATGTTGCCACGAATTCCGCATGCATCATTTTTTTGTTTTTTAAAAACTCTTTTCCAACGTCTTTTTTTTCTTCGTTTCGATGGTCTAATAACTCATCTCCAATACCTTTAAACATTTCCTCAATAACTTCTGGATGCATTTTATCTTCGTTAACTCTAAACTCTGTATTATTTTTTTCAGAAATCTTTTGAGCAGCGTCAGCGCGTTCACTATAGTAAGTATCCCACCATTTTAAGAGCTTCATCTCGCTAATATTTTCATAAAAATCTCCGTAAACTCCTTTTCTAATTCGTTTAAAAAATAATGTAAGGTCCGCTAATCGAAAACTATAATCATCAAAAATAGACTCAGCTACAAAATTTATAGACTCAGGAGACATTTTGGCTTTTGCGTTAGTAACTTCGTTTAAGTGAACAATCCAAGCCGCAATATAATTAACAGCCCACGCTCTACCGTTTACTTTACTAATTTGAACTAAAGAAGGAGTCCACGTCTTAAGAACATCCTGATAACTATTAACTGCTTTATTATACTTATTCGGGCTGTGTTCCTGTAAGTACGTTTGCAATCCCTTTTTTATAGTCATCATAGTTTGGTTGGTTATCGCTATTTTTTTTGTCATTTCTTTTAAAATTTTCGTAAAACACTTGAATATATTTGATTCCGTCCGGATTTTTCTTTCTAAGCTTCGTTAAACTTAAAAAGTTTTTAGACCAGAAATCATCCGATCGGGCGCGTGCTGTTATTTTTTCAATCCATTCAAAAGGAATTTTATCAATTCGATTTAATTTCTCGATAACTTCTAACCAATTTTCTTTTTCTTTTTCTGTAGAAGGTTTTAACTGCTCGGGAAAATGTTCTAAACATTTTTCTAAAGTATTTTTTACGGGAGTATTATATTCTTTTTTAGTTACAATAACTTTATCTTTTACTATAACATTATCATTATCTATAACATTATCTATAACAGCGATTTTCGCGACCTTTGCGATCGCAGTGCGATTAAGTGCGATATTTTCGAGAGCTTCGTTAATTGTTAACTCCTTGTTAATTACCTTTTTATAAATTTCAGGATGCCACCGTTTAATATTTCCTAATTGACCCGAATTACTTTTTTTATTAGTTTTCTCTTCCCATTTGTTTAAATCTCTTTTTAATTGATTCTTAAATATTGGAAATAAAGCTTTAATTAAAGGGTCATCAGTTGTTGGATTTTCATCATTAACAAACTTTAAGAGATGAATTAATAAATCATATCCTTTTTCTTTGTTAAGATTTTTAAAAGTGTCTATCCAATCGCAATAGAATAGAAAGGATTTTTTATTTTCAGCCATTTACTATTAAAGTTTTATCTTGAGTCCTGCGTAAAAATGTGAATCAAAATTATCATACTCAGCTTTAGCGAGTCTATATTTTCCGGTTAACGAAAGCCATTTAATAATAAAAATATCTAAGTCTAAATCTCCACCAAAAAACAAACGATTATTGTTTCCTGTGTTTTGACCGACAATTATTGAAGGTGTTAAATCGAATCGTTTTGATTCTATTGAATATCCGAATCCGATATTAAATCTTTTATGATTAGTTCCTTTAGTAGCTGTTCCTGAGAAGGAGAAATTTAAACTTCCGTTAGTGGTTATCTCTATTTCATAAAGAGCACTAATATCGTCCGCTTGTACGTCCTGAAGAATGTTAGCTTTAAATTGTGCGCTTGAATAGTTGAACGCTAAAATTGTTACGATTAATAAGATTGTTTTTTTCATAATTGTTTTTATTTATTTTTTTGAATAACCTTTGTTAGTATGTTTTCTCGGGTTAATTAGATATTGTTCTAATTCACTTAACTTTTCAAGTGTTCTATACATTTGCCTTTTCCCTTTTTTTGGATGGTCCAAATGTGTTGATATTTTTTTAACTTGACCTTTTCCGTTCCAGTAAATATTCATTGTTACAAGAGAATATTCAAACCCCTTACGAACCCTAATCATATAAGGATATTCTTTTAACACTAATTTCCATCCGTGAGTTTTTATCATGCTTAATATCTCATGTCTAATCACTTTATCTATATCTTTAAATAAAATCATAATTTAAAATGTGATTCTGCTGTTATTATTCTATTAGTTAAAAACTCTATATCCTTTTCTGGAACTTCAAATTCAAAAGTATTTATGTTTGAAAATCCAGAGTCATCAGGGAGATAAGGAAGGCTTTCTATATTTTCCATACGCATGAAATAAAAGTCTGTTGGCTCAAGTTCATTACGTTCTAAGAAGTTTGATTCTTCAATAAGAGTTAGTATTTCCTCTAATTCACTTCTATAAGGCATGTAAGCGATGATTTCCGCTCGTTTCTTATTACAAAGTATAGCATTACTCACGGTTTGCCAGTAAGCTTCTGGTTCAATCTCTTTTATAGTTTCGATATCTTCACTTTTTAAAGCAAAAGAAAGACGTCCAAAATGCATAGGCTCGAAACATTTAATTTCTCCTACCTTATTTTTAGCAACCAAGTCAGGGGTTCCACTCCAAAAATCTCCATATTCTGAGTGGGTTACGGTTGATTTATGTTCTAAAGTATATTCCATCCCCAATAGATTAAACAATACAACTTCCATAACTTTACCCCATAACATTGGTCGTGTTTTAACTTCCGTTTTTGTGGACCTATTTAAAGCCCTAGATATTCCAACCTCTTCAATATAAGTTTCAAAAGCTTTAGTTGGCGCTCCACTTTTCAACGATTTACAAAGCCTATAAACTTGACTAGAAGTAAATCTTCCGATTCTTTTTTCTGAGTTATTAATCATTGGTTATAATTTTAGATTCAAGAGCCTTTAAAGCTTTATCATAACTCAAGTGTTCTTTTTGCTCGATTACTCTTTCGATGTGAATTCGGTCATCTTCTAACAAATCAAAATCATTATCTCCGTAGTAAGTTTTTAATTCAGAATGTTTTTGCTCTTTTATAGAGTCTTTAACACCTGATATATCGATATTTTCCTCTACAGTCTGCATGCCTTTTAGAATGTCCGGAGCGTAAATTCTACCAAAGAACGAAGCTGCTCTATAATGAAACATTAATTCTGGCATTGTTTTCCATTTACTCCCAGCCTTATCCAACCATCCCTCAGCTTTAACCATGGTCCAATCAACCAAAGGACCAATGATGTCTTCTTTAGAATCTAAATCCTGAGTAACGGCGCGACATCCAAATTCATCGGAACCCTCTTCGCCTTCAAATCTAAATCTAAGAGGCTTAAATCTTCCGCATGAATTTAATGCAGAGATAATAAATGTTGATGACCATGAGGGTTTCCCTCGTATAATATCAAGATTTTGCATTACCATGAAGGGAGAAACGTTTATTCGATTAGCCATTTCCAAAGCGATCATAGTATTTGGAATATTATTTTTATAAGCCTGCGGAACTAAGTCGGCAGACGATAAAGCCTTTGCTATTCTCTGACCATCATTAAATGCCTCTATTGTAGAGAAAATACTCGGGTTGCTTTTTACTGATATTTCGTTTGACATAGTTTATTAAAGATTTAATATTATTAATATTGAAATAAAGGTTAGTGTCCCGATAATAATTAGGACTCTTTCGTAGGTGTTCAGGGTCTTGTTTTGCATCTTGTTTTTTTGTTTAATTAACTTATAAAGAATTTGTCTTTTTCGCAGTCGTGGCTTCTATAAATACGCAATCCATGTACATATAATTTTTGTTGTCTTTCCGAAATATCTATTGTTACACATGAGTTTTGTAAATAAGAGTTAATTATCATACTTGATATTTCGTGACTAAGGGTTATTCGTGTAGGCTTTTGTCCTGTACTAAAGAAATAATGCTTTTTTTCCTTGTAAATTTTATCTAAAAGATTAATAATTACCATTGTTTAAGTGTTTAGTTTATCAATCCATCCTTGAACTGCAATTTCTTTTACTAACCCGGACCAACTTTCCGAGGTTACAATGTCCACGAATTCCCAATCGAATCCGTAATCCGTTTGAATAAATTTATAGAATTGGCATGTCCATACAGTCGATTTAAATATTTCTATTTTGAATTCCTGATTCATATCTATAAATTTTCAATTGTAATAATATCATCAACCTCAACTCCGCAAATCTCGCAGATTTCAAATACCGATTTAAACGCGCTCGGCACTTTCCCGAGTTTCCAATTACTGAAAGTTCTTTGAGAAACCTTCTCATCTAATAAATTTAACAACCCTTCTTTATTAAGAGGAGCGTCTGGATTCTTTTCGTTGTATGCTTCTAAAGCATGGTCAACATTAATTGTTACTTTTTTACTCATAGTTTATATTTAAAAATAGGTAAGACTTAAGCCATAAGACGGCTCTAATTGAATGTAAATAGTAAGCTTTTCTTGATAATCTTGTGTATTTAAGTCTTAATTGCATATCAAATATAGGAAATAAATTTCTAATAAAAAAATTATAAGGAAAAATTTTTCACAAAAAAACCTCCCAAAATTTGAGAGGTCGTTGCAATTTAAAACTTTTTTATGTGTAGTGAAGACACAAGTTCTTTAGCAAATATAGTTATTTATTACGCATCTTTTGAATTTTTTCTAAGGATCTTCCTCCAAAATAAGCACCATAAACCAATAATAACAATGAAGATAATAACGAAATCCAATCTTCTTTAACGTCGAAACCATCCGTTGAACTATCTATAATTATAAAGGCTGACATTGCAATAGTTAAAAAGATAATAATTAAGGGCCTTACGTTCTTACTAAGCCAACTATCTGACATCATATCACTTTCCCATCTCTTGGTAACCTCTTCCATCTCCTTTAAATCCATTTCTAGCATGCTTAGAGCGATTTCTTTATCTTCTTCGGATAAATTAGTGTCTTTAGAAATTAAACTCTTTACAACGCCTAAAACGCCTTTATCGGGTAAAACATCTCCTAAAGTTTCTCCAATGGTTGAACCCGCTCCTTTTAAAAACTTTCCTAATCCAGTTTCATTAAAAGGTTTTCGATTAGCTTTTCTGGCTGCTCGTCTTTCTTCTCTGGTTTGTTTAGCCATTTCTTTTGAATTTACCAACTACAAATTTAAACGCCTTAACAATATTAGTTATGCCTCCCTTTAAGTTAATTACTACGTAAGCAGCAAGTCCTAACCAAGCGAACATTTTTGCTCCTGTAAAAATTATCATTCCAAAAGCGGCTAACATTGCGATTCCTTCAACGGTTCTAAAAATTTGTTTCCATTCCATGATATATGAATTTAGTTTTTGTAAAGATAAAAAAAAGCGCAATACCGAAATATTACGCCTTAGCTATTAATCAACCATCTCTAAATTATGAATTTAAAAGATGTGTTAAATATAATGAATTTTAAACATCGAAAAAATGGACCTTGTTATTTGACTCGTAATGTTTCGTATCAATATGACACCACGAAATCGGCTTTCCGTTAAACCTATGTTCTAAACGAATTTTGCACGGGAATAAATTCTCATTATTAAATATCCAATTTCTGGTTTCTTGAGCAGATATGTTTTTTTCTGTGAAATCAAAAGCACAACCTAAAACGTGACCCGATAGATATAACGAGTTGTCAAGTGTTTTTTCGTAATAAATATGACTTAGATTATCTCTATAACCACGCTCATCATATTGACCGTTCTTATGCCAATTATTTACAGTTATAGGGTTTCCCCTTTCTTCTCTAATGATTAATAAACAATGAAGAATGTCGGTTTGCAATACGAACCATGAATTGTCTCCGTATTTATTATAGACATTTGGACCTACAAGCTCCTGAATTATAAAGTAGTTTTTTAAGTCTTTAATTATTTCATCTCTTGACATGCTTTTAAATCTTTAGTTAATTCCTTAATGGTTGTTTGATAATCTAGTTTCTCTAACGCATGATTTAAGCGTCTTTTATTAGCTTCCTTTTCGTATTCGATGGCGTCACGATTATCCCTTACGGTGGTAATCCAATAATTAATAGTATTAGTTGATAATATTAAAAACCCTCCAACATAGAAAAACACCTTGACCCACTTTTCAGTAGTCATTATTACGGGTTTTTGGTCAATGTTCGGGTCGTCCTTCATTATTTAATTGTGTCGTGATCCTTTAAACGCTGCTTTCTTTCTTTACTTTCTAGGTAAAAATGGTCATAAACAAACCATAATATTTTAACAATCCAGAAAATTATCAATAACCATAATAATATTTTCTGTAAAATTGGATTAATATTTAAGGCTTCTATAATTGCGCCCTCTAATTCTTGATCAACGAAGACAATCCCCGTCCCAGAATAACAAATAATAGATAATAAAAGTTTCATCGCTTTCATTAAAAGTATTTCTGCCATAGTTTAAAAATAATATGCGTTAGCCCAAAAAATGTTGTAGTGAACAAAATTAGCATAAAACCCTTAGTATGTAGCGTATTTCCCAAACATACACCTATGAGGTTAATTAGTAAATATATTACCATCCATCCCGAAATGATAATTCTAAATTGATTTCTGCGTGTTTTAACCTCTACAAGCCAAACATATACAGAAAATAAAAATAACTCAATAGCAATGCTATAAATAGCAATACTCCATTGCAAATCGATATCATTTAATAATTTATAACTAACGAAGTAATTAAATAGATTTGACAGCACTATTATAAAAACCGTTAAATATAAACATATACTTTTAATTCTTTGGCGGGTCATCGTCTGGTGGTGGTTTTGTTGGCGTTCCCGGCGGTGGCACTGTTTCTCCTCCTCCTTTTTTAGATAATCTTTCTTTTTTCATACTATTTAATTAAGCTATTTTTATAGTTCCGCTATCATTCCATAAATTGCCAGCAGCTAAACCGCTTGCAGACGTTGGTAATGCATCAAATTTAACGTTTCCGTTTACTGCTAATTTTTCTGCTTGGTCTGCTCCATATCCAAAAGCCCAATTTCCCGCATTAGAGACTCTGCCGCTTTCCGCAACTGCTGAATTATACCAAACTTGACGCCCTGCAATCCAGTTTTGACTAACACCGCTGTTAGTAAATTGTGCAAACGTTCCGCTATGCTTTAAGCTAAAGTATTTATTTAACGTTGAGGAAAATAAATTTATTTCTCCGTCTGTAACGCCATTTTTACCGCATCGTATTAACGCACCATCTATTTCTATAGTACCGTCTCCGTTTATAGTATGATTGTTTAAATCTAAATTACCGCCTAATTTTGGGGCTGCTTCATCTTCTAACTTTGAAGTTCCACCGCCGCCACCCGCTGAATTATTAGAACTAACAAAAGCATTGGCTATAATATTTCCTAAAACCTCTGCACCTTTAGCGTTTGGGTGTAGACCGTCACTTGTATAAGTAGGGATTGTCTGTAAATTAAATTGTGAAAAACTATATAAGTCTATGCATTGTATGCTATAAAGACCGCATATTTTACCTATCAAAATAGATAAATCGCTTAAGGTCCAACCTGCTCCGTTTGCTGTCTCATAAGGCACCGAAAGGTTATCTCCCGGAGGTGGTGTCATTATATAAAATTGAATATCTGGCGCAGCTGTTAGCAATGTCTCAATAAAGTTTTTTAAATACCCCGCATAAGTCGCCGTTGCTGTTGTATCTGTGGAGGCTCCTAAAGGCGTATCGACTGCATAATCGTTGACACCAACTAATAAACTAACAACATCATAATTAACAAAATGGTTAGGAGAACTCCCTAATAATGTGTTAAGGTCTGCTAATTGGTCAGACACCTTGTCTCCGCCAACACCTCTAACGTCCGTTCCTGTTAATCCTAAAGCTGCATCAACCTCTGCTATATAATCCGTTCCTAATCCATCACTAAAACTATCTCCCCAAACAGACCATTTTTTTGTTGACCATGTGCCGTTTGCTGACGTATAAATGCCGTCAAAATATGTTTTTAATGTAGATTTAAACAAAGACCATTTAGACTGCTTAGAGGTCCCCGCGGCTCCGCTTGCTAAATCCGAACGGTCAACAATATGTATTCTGTCGTCGTCCTGTATGTTTCCAATTTCTTCTTTACTTGTTAATTTTTCTCCCATGTCTTAATTAAATAAAAATGCGTCCCCGCTTTCAAAATCGAAATTTGCGTTTAGTGTTAAATACTGCATTTCAGCATCGGTTAAATATTCATCAAAAACCATTAAATGAAATGCTTTTCCGTAAAAATCTCCCGATCCACCCCCATCATCAAAACTTAATTCAGACAAAACTCCTCCCGCAAAAGAAGAACCTGTAAAATCTGAATCTACTATTCCTCCATTAACCCACATCGTAAAATTATTTTCTTTCCACCTGAAAGCGACATTTTCAAATTCAGTTACATCAGCGGAATTATGAGTTAATAAAGCCTGTATAACACCCCCGACTATAATATACGCTTTAATTGTTTCTGTTGATGTGCTATAATAAATTGTTATAGCGTTTGAACTTGACCCGTTACTTATTGATAAAACACGATTAGTTAAATCATCTTTTAAAGCTGCTATATTACAAGATATAACACCCTCAACACTATTAAAATTACTAACAGTTCCCGCATTATTTATTTGGTCTGCTTGTCTGGTTATAGTTGCTGTTGTTGTCGGTATGTAATTAGTGATATAATCCCCTGCTTCTAACACGGCTCCAAAAACATAAAAACCACTAACGCCGTCTCCGTTAAAAGTAAATGAACCCGCCTCTATTAAATATATATGCACTTGCGGCGTTGTGCCGCCTGTTTCAGACGCGTAGGTTTGCCAAACTCTAATCCAGCCATTCCCGTAATCCTCATAACCCCTGTCTAATCCGCCCGCTGTTGAAAACGTTTTAGTTGTAATATTAAAAACACTTGTGTTAAACGTTCCTGCTTTTGACTTTCCTGTAATCCCTACCTCATCTAATTCCGCCGCCTTAACGAAAAAACTAAAACAATAAGTTGTACTATCTGCTAACGTAACATCTTGATAAGTATAGTGAGTATTAGCCGCCGTTAAATCTGATATTAATTTATCTGCGTTAACTGTTCCGTCTGGGCTTGTTGTGTCGTCGTCTGTAATCGATGACCTTGATTTAATCCAATTACCAGATGTAAAGTCGTTACTTGTTAAAAGTAAGTTTTCTCTTTGTGGTTCTGTTAGCAAATAAGGGCAGCCAATAGTGCCTCCTCCTATTGGGTAACTTGACCTCGGAACGTTTGGCCTAACACCTTCTATAAACCCATTTATATTTATTCTAGTTGCTGCATAATTAAAACTAAAGGCCCTAATTGAGATATCGTCAACCGTTCCAACAAAAGCCCCTGTGTTTAAGACGCTTAAGGCAAAAGTCGTATTATCTCCTCCGGCAGTTACTAAAAAAGTATGAGTACCGTCGGAATTAATCGCGGCTAAATCTACAAAAGCCCCTAATCTAACTTTTAGCCCACCTAAAGCATAGGTTCCGCTTGTGGTTAGAGTTACGTAATATTGTTCGCCTCCAGTGATTCCTAAACCAGTTTGTGATAAATCTCCTGTAGAACCATCTTTTACTGCTTTATTTGAAACTAAAGTCCAACCAACACCAAAAACCCAACTAGCACCCGAAGCAAAATCTCCATTAGTAATTAATTCTGGTGCGTTAGCATCGTCTCGAACCACATTAAAATCTCCCGTTCCGTCTGTAGGTTTTAAGTTAAATAGTTTTGATGGTGCCGCACCGAAGCCCGGACCAAAACCAACCGACATTTTTTCGTATAAATTCATATTTCTATTGTGCTAATAATTGTTTTATAAAATCTAACTGACAATCTTCTGAAGTTATTTCTCCTCCACCATCAAGAACCCTCTCTTCATATGCGTTATAAATTTCGCTTATCGGCTCTATTGGTTTTCCATATCCTAAAATAGTACCATTAAAAGATGTCATTGAATCAATCTCCGCGCTATCTCCTAAGTCCGTAAAATATCCGCTTCCATAATCTATATTTCCGACGCTATCTTCAATCTTCCAATTAATTAAAGCTCTAGACCTTTTTATTTGTTTGATTTCTCCATAAGTAATAACTCCTGCCAATACTAATTCTTGAGTAATTAATCCATCAAATGAAATATTATAACTTTGATTAGTAGGTTTAGAAGTGTTCCATCCTTGGTTGTCTCTTGTGGTAGTATCTAGCATTTCCACAGACTCACTAAAAGAGTTACTTGTTAAACATCCAATTGGATAGAATACTCCGTCTTTTTCAATGTATAATATTTTATATGTGCCGTTTTCGTAATTCATCTCTTCAAAAATACAATTTTTGTTTTATCCTATAATCGTTGGCCTAACTACGTTTCCATAATCTAAAACAGATGTATAAATTAAATCTGTTAATTCATCCCCGTAAATTTGTTTTAGTTTTCCGGTAATGATATTGTTTTTAGTGTCGTAACTATATTCTATAAACATATAGAAACCAGAAACGTTATTTATTGTCAATACACTCAAATAAGGCAAATAACCATAAATATCTCCACTAAAAAGAATCATGTTATTAGCATTAATCCTCATTGTTTCCTCGCCCATTATTCTAAGAACAGGAAACGCCTCAGTTACTCCTTTTCTAAACCAAGTTTCGGTCGGTGTTAATTCATCTGTTTTATACAATGTTCCTACATATAAGTCCGAAGGCGTATCTCCTGTAAAAACTTCTACCGTTTCTTCGACTTTTGTAGAGGGGTCATCAGTTCTTTGTAAAGTAATTATTTCGCCTTGAACATTTTCTTGAGTGTCAGGAGTAACGGTTGCTTTTGTTAGAGTTAATTCTCTAGGAAAACCCGCTCCCGTTTGTAGACTGTTTGATGCAACCGGTTTTATTACTTCAATTGTAATGTCTCCTGAAATTGGAGTCGGTGCCGTTGTTAAATCTGAAAGAACAGTGCTCAATCCGACATCTACTTGATTAATATAAATTGTAGTCAACTGCCATAATCCAGTCGATTCATTATAGTAATAAAAAGTTCCTCCGCTTGTTATTTTAACTCTATAAGAGAAAAAAGTTAAATACTCTTGGTCTGGATCTGGCTGAATAGTAAATCCTACTCTAAGAACTTCCGCACTTCCAACGGCTATAGTGTTCGAGGTCATTTCTACTAATGTAGGGTCGTTATCATTCCAATCATAAGGAAGGAAAACTCCAAACTCTCCTGAGGCGGGCAAGGTTAAATCTGCAGACCCTCCAATGGTCCAGTCTGTTATAACACCTGCTAAGTTTTGAAGATAGATATTTTCAATAAGGTTAGTGACAAAACCATATTTATAATTAATTCTATAGGCTCCAAAACCACGATCAATACTTTTTCCCTGATTTCTATTTACATGATGAGGATAAAACCCGTCTATTTGACTTCCTAGACCTTCTCTTAAATTTAAAGTTGTTGTTGTTGGCGCTAAAGCAACTCCTAAATAATCATATCTAAAAAAAGCAGGGTCATTCTCGCTATAAATTTGATTAGGCTTGTAAATATACCATTCTCCTAAATGCATTGTTATGCATGCGGCGTAAGGCTCTAAAACATCTTTTAAAACCTCTACACAACTCATAATCGTTTCTCCATCGTCTTTAACAAAACGAGCTGTATTAACAAATACATTATCTAATATGTCTAAGGCCGTGCTTAAACCAGTATAATAAATATCAATATTTGTATTAATGTTTTCATTGATTCCTGTTCTTAATAAACAGTTTGAAATTACTTCCAATTGTGATTGTTTTCCTGTAAAAAACAAACCGGTTGCATTTTCTACATAAGAGAGATTTTCTAAAAAAGACAGTCCGTCAACACAATCTAAAGTAATATACCAAGTGTCAGTTATAAAGCTTTCATAATATCCCTCTGGATTTATCCACCCATTAAAAAGGACTATTGAGTTTCTTTGATATTGGACTAAATAAGTACGCTCGGCACTTGTGTAAAGCTCTTCGAATGTTAAATCTAAATTAGCCTCTAACTGAACGCTTAATCCATTTCCTCTTATCGGTTCGAGCGTTTTTTCTGTCTGAGCAAAGTCTAAAACAATGTTTCCGAATATTTCTATTTCTACACCTAGATAGTTATCGTCATAAATATCGAGTCTATGAGTAATGTCTTCTATGTCCTGATATTGTATAAAATATTTTAAAGCCATTTTTATCCGGTAGCTAAATTTAAAGAACCTGCTAAAGCTCTGTTTCTTGCTAATGTATTACTTAAAACGCCAACTAATTTAGTTCCTTGAATTTCAAAAACATATCTCCCTCCTGCCCCTGCTGACCCGCTTGTACTTGTTGATGTTGAAAAAGAACTTCCTCCGCTTCCCCCACCGGCAACACTTGAAGAGCCTGAGCCGCCTCCGCTATCGGCTAAACTTGACGCTCCTTTTGCGAACGCGGAGCCTAAAGCTACTAACGCGATTCCTCCCGCGATTGCTAACGCCGGATTTAACGATTTTAGGGATAACTTAACAGCGATAATTCCAACTCCGACTTTAATAGCCATTTTTCCTAAGTCAACTAATATTTGACCGAGTCCCGCTAATAATCCCGCTCCAGCTGCTTTTAAAACATCTCCTCCAGTAGCAAGAGCGCTTCCTATCGTTTCTCCTAATTTCCCGAAAGTACTTCCAATTCCATTAGTGATTATTTGACTTGCTGCCTCTTCAAATTCTGCTAACTGATTATTAATATTTAATAAGTGCTGCATCATTCTTAACTCATCGGCTGTCATTTTTGCAGGGGAAGGAACTATTGAAAGGTCTTGACCTAATTCATTAGCAATCGGTTTAATCACTGCTTTAGCTGCAACTAATTCGGTTGTAATTGCTGTAACTTGGTCCCTTATAACTTTAGCCGCATCTCCTTTTTTTGAAGATGAAAAAATTCCTTCTAAGCTTACATCTTCTCCTATTAATCCTGAAATGCTTGATTTAAGACGGTCTATTTCATCCGTTACTCTTGATGTAGCTTTTGCATTTTTAGCTCTCGCGTTACTTGTAGCTAAGGCCACAGCGCCCGCTTTTTTATCAACACCTAGCGCAAATAAGGTAGCAACTGCTAATTTATCTAGTATATTGGAATTAAGCTCTAAACTTTTGCTTTCTAAATCATATTGTTTTGCATATAAATCGCTTAATCTAGCCTGAAGACCTTTTATTTTAGCTTGTCTTAATAATGCAATAGAGTAGGCCTTTGTGGCTTTAGTTATTTTATCGGTGTTTATTGTTTCTAAAGTAAGATTCCCAATATATTTGCCGGATTTTTCATTAACTTTTATCAAGGCTCTCCTTCTTTCCTCGATACTTTTCGTATTATCTCTAGCTATGTTTAATAAAGCTGTATAAGTAGTTATTTCAGATTTAGCGCTTCCAATTAATTTTTTAGTAGCATCTATTAAAAGTTGAGTTTCCTTTGCCGCGTCACTTAAACGAAATAAATATTTAGTTGCTGCGACCGCAGCAGTCAATAAAGCAGCAGCTAAAGCGCCTGACATTACACTTGATAATCCTTGAGTAGCTTTTTGTGCGGAATTTGTGTTCTTTTGAGTGTCAGATAAAGCGCTTCCTACATCTAAAACAGATTCTGCTACACTAGATAAGGATGCATCTCCGCTTTTTAAGGCGCTCGTCAGTTGTCTAATTGATGAAGCTGTGGCTATAGACTTTTTGTTAGTTTTTCCTAATCCGTCTCCGGTAGAATCAACTTTATCATTGAATTTTTCAAGATTCTTTCCCGATTCTTTAAGGACTTTATTTAACTCCTTGTTTTCGGCTCCTATAATTACACTAATTTCATCAGCCATTTTCTAACGCTTTTTTTTCTTTAAAATATTGTTCGGTTGCTGCTTTCATAGCGTCCTTTTGTTTCTTAGATAAAATAGCTTTCTTTTTAAGGTCTAAAGGCATAAAGCTTTCGATTGACTTTGGTTTCTTCTTTGCAAACCAATTAGAGACATAAATCTGGTAACAAACTAATCTTACCTTTTCATATTCTTTAATTTCAAGTCTTCTATAAGCAAACAACCGTATTCTAAATTCCGCCCATGTCATACGGTAAACGTAATCTAAAGACGGACATTTTAGCTCTCCAAGTGCTACCGAAATAACATCTTTAGACCAATCTACTTTTTTTCTACTTCACCAGATTTAACCTCTTCAGGGTCTATTACCTCGATATCATTAGGAACGTCTTTAAAAATACTATCCTTAAACAATTTAATAAATTTAATCATTGGCTTATTTCTGTCTGAAAAGGCCCCTTCTTTATCTATAGCATCCGTGATACTGAGTAAAGTAAAATCAATTTCCTCGTCTTCGAGTTCACAATAATACTTAGCTGCCGTAAACATAACAAAGGGATAGTATTTAAAAGGATTCTTTTCTAACTTTTGCATTAACTCTTCCAAGTTAAAATCGAGCTCTTCTAACAATTCTCCCAAAAGGCCCAAGCCGAAAATAAATTTATACTCTCGCTTATCTAATTTTAATCTAATAGGTTTCATAATAGCTAATTATTTGGTTATACAACTGGGTCAATTTCTACAATCGAACCGCTTCCGGCTAAAGTTCCGCTAAAATTAGCTAACTCGTCTCCGGCATCTGCTGTTAATTCAAGGTCACTCATAATCCCATCTCCATAATAAAAAGGAGTATCGGTTAATCCAGTTGACATTCTCCAAATGTTTCCAGTTAATACTTCCATTGCGTTAGGTTTTAACCAATCGTGTGAAGCTAAAGTGACTTGAGCCCCCGCAGATGTAGTATCAATGTATCGTCCTTCAAAAGCTATTTCGTAGCTTAATGACCCCGCATCTTTAATAATTACACCCGGGTCACACTTTGTTTGACTCTCAATGATGTTTCTCGTTTGAGATAGTGAATTGCTTGTCAAGCACGCTACAGGACGATAAATCGAACCATCGTGAATTGACAAAATAATTACGTCTCCTTTAATGAATTCGCTCATATCTTAAAAAATTTAATAAGTTTTAATGTTGTGTAAATATAATAATTATTTGATAAGTAGTTCAAGCCTTAGAAACTTGCGGCTAACGATTTCATTTTTAGTAACGGTTGTTATATCGTTAGGATAACTTTGTGTTTTAGTGATAATGCTTAATCCTGAGGCAACGTCTAACGTGAGTGTATTAATAATCGCTCTGACTGAATCCATTATTTCATCGACCTCAAGCCTAGAACCCGGATTGCCGGGAAGCTTAAAAGTAGTTGCTACGTCTAATAAAGTAGTGTGATTCCAAAACCACTCGCATTTATTATCTTTATCAACTGTATTTGTCTGAGTTGACATAACAATATAATCTAGTGGAATCGACGGTCCAGTAACTCGAACGTCAAAAACTTGTATTGGAGAACCCTCAACAACGATATTGTTTAAAGCGTCATAAAGAGCTTTTCGAACCCACTTATCAGGAAATACTTTATCCATATTGTTTTGTTAATCGTTTTAGTGCTGTCGTTAGATCCTCAATATACTGAATTTTCCCTAACACAAAAGCCGGATATAAAAACGGCTGAGGGGGAATGTTGATTTCTTTTATTCCATCTCCTTTAAATTGTAAGGCTAATTCTTCAAGCCCTGCCGGAACATCGGTTAAAAAACCCGTCCCAAATTCTTGATAAGCCGCGTAAGGAGATAATGCTGCTATTTGATATATTAATTTAGTTATTTCTATTGAAACAATACTTTGTTGTAAATCTCCCTTGTCAACTGGTGCCAATCTTTTGGCGTCGGCCGCAATGTCTAAAGCCGCTATTTTGGTAATATCCTCAAACTGTTTTTCCGCATCTCTCCCGAAAGCAGCAAACTTTTTTTGAATATCTGCAACTCCTTTGACTTTAAGATTTATTCTAGCCATTAGCCAATAATGCGTTTATAAATGATACTTGACATCCTTCAGACGAAATTAAACCGGCGCTAGTTAACACTCTTTGACTGTAATTTACAAATATTGATTCCGCGTCTATTGCTTCACTTACTGAAACGACTTTTGTATCTTCTTTAACCGCTATAAACGTGATATAATTATGGTCAAAGTTCTTGTCTTCCGGAAAAGAGCTTATTGTATATTCCTGTCCTGCGTACTTTACAAACTGATTTATTGAATTATAAGTCAAGTCATTTCGTTGCCTTACAGTAACTATAATCGCAAGCTGAGTGTTTGATATGCCAAAATTAGAAGTCTTATCTGAAAAGCGTTGATTTGAGCTTAGAGAGCGAATATCCGCCCATGTTGAAGTTATGAGTTGAGTGTTTAGCGTATTTCCACCGAATCCGTTTTCAACTCTTAAGGTTTGCCAAACTTGAATTCGTTTTTTAAATCTTCTTGCACCCATTACATTATAAATCTTTTGTGCTTATTAAGAATATCTATTGACAAACCGGATAAGTCTTTTTTAACTGTTTTTCCTGTCTCATGCTCATAATACATTAAATCTATGATTTCATAAGCTACCTCGATTAAGTCCTGAGGTATTTCAGCTAATACAGTATGCCCAACGGTTAACACTAAGTCAGAAGTTTCAACTCCATAGCAATAAATGTTATGAAGTGTTTTTCTTTCTACGACTAATCCATCAGCTACGAGAGGGCTAACTATCGCAGTGATGGGACCGTCATAAACTCTAATGTATCCGTCAACCATTAGATAAGTTTTATCTCTAGAGAAAACTAAAACATTGGTCCAATTTTCGACGTATTCTAACGCCGCATTAATCATTCTTGTAATTGAGCTATCGTCTTCGGTTAAAGTATCGTCAACTCTTAAATATAATTTTGCGTCCGCTAAAGGAATAACGTCTAAATAGGCCATTGTATAATTTCTTTATTTCTCTGATTTTGTCTGAGAAGGTTTCTTTTCTACTTTTTCATTGTCCAAGTGTATAAATTCAGCAAAACCTCGTTTTACTAAATCTTTTTCAGTCGCTTTATCAAACTCGCAAGTTTTACCTTTTTTGTACTCCTTGAGTTTTTCCGACTTCTTTCTAAATGTTCTTGTGACTTTAATCATTTAGCGTCTTTGTTTTCAGACTCGTCTTTCGGGGCTTCCGAAGTAACTGCCGGGCTTGAAGTTTTAGGGCTTGCTTTTGGTTTAGAAGCCGTTGGTTTTTCTTCAGAAAGAAAATCGCTTAAATCTGTTCTTTTTCCTGAATACTTTTGTCCTACTTTGTATTTTTTCTTTGTTTGAATACAATAGAACTTCTTTTTAACGTACATAATTTTTGAGTTTTAGTTAATAATATTTATGTAAAGATATAAAAAAAGCCCCACCCATTTAATGAGTAGGGCTTTCTTAAAAAAATAAGGTTTCAATTTATACGGTTGTGAAATCTCCGTTAATGAAAGCTTGAGTTCTTTGAACCGCTAAAGCGATTTGTGACTCAACTCTCGCTGTTATATTATTCTTTCTAACGTTATCGCTATCCTGCTCAAAGAATTGAACGCTTAATCCTTGCGTTACAATCTTGTTAGCTTGAGTCCAGTCTCCGATAATATACTTATCAGCAGGCACCCATGAAGCAACATAAACAGCTAATCCATTAATAGTTACAACTCCATTGATAACACTTACAACACCCGGTAAAGAGAATGTTCCCGCAGTTCCACCAGTTGCACCAGAAGTTAACAGAATTGCTCCGTAATCTTGTGGGCTTACTACAATAGCGTTAGGCATATAATCCGCAGCTAATAAAGTTGTTTGTTCGTTAATAACTCTTTCTACAATGTTGCCCGCTGTCAATACTGAATTCGTTGAGTTGGTTACCAAATTAGCGTAAAACTGAGCGTTTTCTGCTTTAAAGTAATCTCGTCTTAATGCTGACGGTAAGAAATTTTCTAAGAAAGGAAGGTTATTAGCCATCTTTTTAGAATAAACCGCGAACCCTGCTAAGAAATCGGTGTTAACATCCACCATTGTGAAATCATAATCAATCTGAGATTTTGCAGAGCCTTCCGTCTGAGTTGAGATAGAACCTTCCGACCCTGTTTCTCTTGGAAAAGTATAAGTACCTCCGTCGATTGCTATTGATGAAACTAAATCAGCAAAATTTATCGCTTGAGATGGTACGGCCGCAACGCTTCTTTGATATACTCTAGGCTGATCTCCTGTTAAATTAACCGGCAGAGTCATATCTCCTACAACTTTACTTTCTAATTGTACAGAAGAACCTTTTCTAACCGTTTTAATTTGGTCAAAATTCTTAGAGATTAACTCTTTTAATGGGTCCAAAACTTCCGCTTCGCCCTTCTTTCTTTCTTGAAGTTTAATATCCAACTTAGCTAAGTGTTCTTTCAACTCTTCTAATCCAGTTTCAACTCCTTCAATCGTTTCAAACTTTGATTTAAATTCCTCTAAATCCGCCTCTAAAACGCTTTTGTGCTCTTCTGCAAACGAATTCATCGCTGCTTTAATTTCTTCTTTTGACTTAGTGTCAACTTTTGCTTTTAGCTCTTCGAGAGCCGCTTTTAATTCTTCGTCCATCTTTGGTTTTTTAAATGTTTTGTAAAAATTTAGTAATCGTATCGGCAGCATCCTTATCCGTAGTGTCCAAAGACGGCTCGGGAACGTGTGATTTTTTTCCTAACTCATATGCGTTGAGTTGTAATTGTTTTAAAGCAATCTCTAAAAGCGTGAACGTTTCATCCGTAAAGGTCCCGTTCTGAACTGCTTTTAGTATTAGTTTTGCCTTATCATTTATTTCTTTAATAGTTAAATTCTTTAATCCAGTGAAAGGCGTCGAACCATTAGCACCTAAAGTAACATTAGAACCTTCATAAAGTTTTATTTCTTTAATGATTCTAGTGTCAGTTTCTTTATCGTAAGAAGCTTGAAGAGTTATAAAACCAATTGAATGTTCGTTTATAATTCCTGCTTCATACAGCTTAATAGCATCACTCGAATAGCTTGTATCGACTAAAGGATTACTTTCAAAATACAATCCTTTTTCATTCTCTTCTAAAACATTGAATTTACCGTGGGGCTGTTTCCAATCGTGTTGATTTAGAAAAAAGATATCGTTTTTTCTTTCATTAATAGACTTACTAAACGCACCGTGAACAATAATGTCTCCGTCGTGGTCCTTATTATCAAATGCCGAAAGATAACCAGTTACAATTCTCTTTTTAGAATCAATATCTTTAATCGATCCAGTGTGATTTTTATAAATCAAAATATCGTCCATATCTGCTATTAATTTAGTTCAAATATAATTAATTATTTTTTGTTTGTTATGCGTTGGTTTGGTTTCCACTGAATCTAATAAAAACCTTCGTGTTGCTTTTATCACTTTCTCCAGTAATATAAATCACCTCTCGCCCTCCAAAAACTATTGATTGTGGTAATTGTATATCTAAATTATTATCCCTTTGCGCGTCAATATCAATGTCATATACATCGTAACGCCCAAGTGTAACCCTAGAAAATGAAAACATTCTTAAATTAACTACAGGATCTCCACCGCCTCCATCGACTTTACCTAATGAAACGTCTGAATTATAATCATTAGAAGTCGAGGCTAGCCCCGTAGCTGTTTCATAGAACGAAACAAATCCTTCCGTTGTATAAGCGTCTCCGTTTTCGTTTTGAATCTCTGCGATATCAAGAACTTTTCCTTGGCTCCAATTCTGTATTAACCCGAAATTAAAATTATCTGTATTGGTTTTTCCTCTATAAACTGTTAAGTCTTTAGATAATGCGTTGAATTCTCTTTCTGTATCATTATCAACGATATAAAAGTAGTTTCCTTTTGTAAATATTCTATATGACATCCCTCTAGTATTTAATTATTTGGTATTAATTGACCGTTTCTATCTCTAGCCGGTACTATTGCAACGGTGCATCTACAATTGATTACATTTCCGGCGCTTCCATTAGGTGCTCCGGGATATTCTAAAGCCTCGTTTCCTTCGATTCCCGGTACTATAAATTTTTCATTTCTCTCAACTTGGACTCCGTTCATGTCTAAATGGTCGAAAGAATCCTCAGGAATAACTCGCGTTCTATTGTCTAAGGCTGAAATCCATACTTTATTCATAACAAATCCGCTTACATCTCCCGCCTCAAGTGCCGCCCGATTTGCTGCTGTCGTGGTTTCGGTTCTAGCAATTCTTAAGGCTTTCCAACGATAAAAACTATTTTCTTGAATAAGCGCGTCAATATCCCTAGCAACTTCATTAATATTAATCCCTTCATTTAAAGCGTTAGCAATTAAACGGTTTATATCATCGAAATAGGTTTGCTCAACCATTGTAATCCTAGAAGAGCCATTATCTAATAACCATGAAGTTATATTTCTCATGTAGGTATTGACAAAATCTCCTAATGAGAAGTTTTTTAGTTGTGCGTTAATTGTAGTTCCTACTCTTTCGCCGTGCTTTATTCCTATTTTGGTGTAAATCTCATTATAAGCGCCTACCATTAATTGACGATCTATTCCTTCTTTTATAAGTGATTTGTAATTGTCTTCGGTCATATCCTCGAATCGAATATTTTTAGACCATGTTTCAAAAACTTTCTTTAGTATCTTATAAGCAAATGACTCATATTGTCCGTGATATTTCCTCCATCTTTTCCGATAGGTCGAAAGCTTTATCATTTATAAAAAATCATTATTTAAAGCGTCTTCTAAACTGATAATGTCATCTTTAACCGTTGGAATTTCCATTTCTTTTTCTTTTCGCTCTACAAGTCCAATAGTATCTCGGTATTCATTGCGAACTATCACACCGCGATCAAGTGCGTTGTTTAACCATTCAGTTGTTTCTTTAATATCCTCCTGCATTTCTGGAAGCTCCATAACATCGTAATAAATCTCTGAGTTTTCATAACCTTTAAAACGCTTGATGAAACTTTCGTTTAATGCTGCCGCCAAAAGGTTTAAATCTGGCTCAATATTATCGGTAACAACTTGTTTTCTGAACTGGTTTACATTATCATACTTTGCTCCGTCATCATTATTCAAAAGCTTATCCGACCAAATTAATATATTACAAATCGTTTTAGTATCGAATCGTAAGTAATCAAATGGCTTCAATTCTTCGCTAGTAAGACTTAATCTAGTGAATCCAACTTCAGCAGATATCCCGGCCATTTTAGCTAATCGCTCTGGATTTTTATCCATCTCTTTCAGGCGTTCCTTAAGTTCTTTTGCTTGAGCTACAGTAAGTGCAACTTGTTTTCCGTGTATCAATCCAAACGCACCACCAGACCGAAGTGTTTTATTGTTTAAATCAAGAGCTTCGTTTGTGCTCTGTATATTCTTGAGTCCTGAGCGTAATGGGGATTGTCCGTAAAGGTGCTCTCCATTTTCTCCATAATTAGGATTAGAATATTTTATATGTATCACTTCAGTCGCTTTGAAGTCAGTATATGATTTTCCGTAAACCAAATGATAAGCCAAAACAGGACTTTCAATTCCTAGCATATTCGCATTAGGTTTTAGAATTATTTGAATGTATTGAGAAGGAAGGATATAAATCTGCATAGGCTGATTTTTAAGTGGTCCCTCTTCTGGAGCTAGAGTATAAAGATAAACGTTCCCGGTACATTTTAACATAGTCTTATACAGCCCATGCCATTCGGTCCATGTTTGATAAGCGTTAGGACGGTCCATTGGAAAGGGCAAATCCTCCTTACTGAAAGCCTTTCTTTCTAATAGTTTCAATCTTATTTTTTGGATTAATGTAGCCTCTCCGCGTGTCGCATTTCTAAGAGAATCATATCGGGCTTTGGCTTGTTTATCATCTATCTTACGTATGTAATACGGTACGTTTGCCGTTTTGGTAGCCATTTGATTAACAACTGCAAAAACTGTAGGGTTGATGTTATAGCCTTGTTCAATATAGGTAATGTTTGAAGAGTCGTATTGAGTATATCCCCCACCTGATCCCCATAAAAAGGACTCGTTAAATGGGTTAGAAAAATCACCTTTTGGGTCTATTATATTTAATACTCGTCTTCGTAATGCTCTAAGGATAGGAAATGTCATTTTATAGATTTAAAATACACTGTAAAAATATAAAATATTAATTTAAAAGGTAAATACCTTTGGACCACCTAATAAACGATTAACAGATTGGACCAATGCATCTTGTAAATCGTCTCCGGTATTAGGGAATAATAATATTCCTTGTTTGCTATCATTGTAGAGCTTTTCTAGCACTGAAGCGCGACAATAAATCATTCCGCTTTCTGCGTATGGAGTTGCCATTGTGGCCCGTGCAATTTTATCCCCACCCTCGACCGCGACTTCAATAGCAGGGATGCCTTGATTTGTTAGGGTTTGTTTTGCGCTCTTTCCGGATGCTTTTCCCTCAATATAATGCGGAGACGGTTTTGTTCTCATGTAACTTATAAGCTGAGGGAATTCTAACCAATCAAAACCGATATCATCAATATACATTTTAGATTCATGGAGACCCGCAGTAACATAAGCGGAAGCTGAATTGGTTTCTTTTTGTGTATATGCCAAATCCCAATCTGACCCGAATGATGTTAGTTTAGGTTTTAAAATATTCAAGGCGCTGTCTGAAATCGGAAGAATCCATTTTTTCCAAATACCCCCATCCTCAGGGCTTGGAATTTGCATTATCTGACCGGCATAACCATACGAACCTAAATCAACTCTAAGCGTTTTTAAGTCTTCACGAGTTAATCTAACTGGGTCCATTAATCCGTCCTCATAGAATTGAGTTAGTTCGGGAGGCTTTACGTCTTTACTTATTTCTCCGGGTAAACAAATATGTTTTACTTTCTTGTTTTCCTTATTCAACCAGTTACCTGTGCAATCATTTTCGTGTAACCTCTGCATAATTAAGATTGTAGGAGTAACGCTTTTTGAAATCTTTCGCGTTGAAAGCGTAGTATTCATAAACCTATTAGCTGTTAATCTGTCGGCTTCTGAAGTTGCTGATTTTGGATTTATAGGGTCATCTACTATTATTAAATGAGCATGAAACCCGGTTACCGTTCCCGTGACAGATGTAGCATAACGCTCTCCGCCTGAAGTATTTTTATAGTGACTCTTATTATCTTGATCGGACTTTATTACTAAGTGAGGAAACATCTCTTTAAATAAGTCACTTTTAATAATATCTCTTGACTTCATAGCAAGGTCAGTTGATAATGCTTGAGAGTAAGAAGCTGTAAGGTTTCTAATAGACGGGTCAATTGTCCAAGCCCATACAGGAAGCATTACGGTTGCAATTGTGCTTTTTGTGGTTCCCGGACTAATGTTAATTATGAGGTCATAATCTTTTACCTCTCTACGCTTTACCTTTTCAACGAGTTGTTGAAGTTCAATACATAAATATTCTATGTGCCAATTATAAACAGGCTTCTCTGGAATAATAGTTTCCCAAAAGGTTTGAACGAAATAGAAGAATTCTCGACTACATAATTCAGCTTTCGCGAGAATCGGGTTTAGATTGAGTTCTGAGTTTTGCAATTTCTTTTAGTGCTTCAGTTGACATTTGAGAGTAATCGTAATTATGGACAATTTCCTCCGTTTTATTCTCAGTTGCTAGCCGGTCGGTCCATCCGTGATTAGACTTTAAATTCATTATTGCGAGGCTTGGGACTATACCTCCGTTTTTACCGTGGGCAAAACAATTGGCTTCACATTGGCTTTTTATCTCTGCGTAAATCTTATCTAAGTCGGTAAAGGTTTCTTTTAAATACTTGAGTTTGTATAGGGAAGCTCCTGCTGCTTGGGCTACCTCTCCAATAAAGTCATTATCGTCTCTCTTTTTGTTTGAGGCTATTACTAAGCATTTTTCGAATAGTTCTTTAGCTGATTCAAAGTCCCATTTCTTAGCGTTTTGATTTCCTTCTGGTGGTCCTGCTCCCATAGTTTTAATTTTGAACTGTCAAATAATCCTTGACAGCTTGTGTAATTAAGTTCTAATTTTTTTACATTAAGAGTAATAAAAAAAGTAATGATGTCCATATCGTCGCCCATAAAATCGGGCTCCAACTAAATTTTTCGTTATCTCCTACTCTTCTAGGCTTAGGAGGTTCAGGTGGATTAGTTTTTCTTTTGTTCCTGTTTTCAGGAAAATCTGGTCTAGGCATTATTGTTCTTCCCATTGTGTTTTACGATTAATAGTTATTACAAATTTAATGTTTTTTTGTTAACTTCGCTGCGTCGGTAACTCTGCCGAATCATAAATAAGCTAGTTATGAGTACTTTAAAGTTAAAACCCTTCGGTTTAATGAAGGGTTTTTTTATTAGTCTTTCCTAATAGTCAGTCTTATTGATATTTACCGCCCATGCTATACAATCCCGCCCACAACCACGGCTTAATCATTGCTGACATATCAACGGCCTACATTTACGACAATAAAGGAATGTAATATGTTGTGAGCGTTTATATTTTATTAAATTCAATAGTATATTTACCGTCCTGTTCTTGGTTAAAGCAAGCAATATAATTTGGTATTATTCCCCCTTCTTTTACCTCTTCGAAATGCTCAGATCTTCCGAAATATTTAATAAAGTTAGCGTTTAAATCGTGACCCCTTACAATAGCATGAGGGTAAAAGTTAGAAAAAAACATCTTTATCATTTCTAAAGGCATCGTGTCAAGAACTTCCGGGCTTATATCGATAATGCCTTTTTTGTTGTTTATTATGTTCATAATTATTTTCCGTTTTGAAAAGCCTCGTGATCCGCTTGTATTAACTCAGCATCGTTTTTAATTTTATTCATTTTCTCATGATAAGCCTCATTAATATGGTTATTTAAAGAACTCAGAAACAAGTATTTTTGCCTTCCGTTAAAAGTTTCTATGTTCTCATAACATACGCGAGCGGCCTCTTCAGCTGATTCCATTTCGATGTTAATTTCGCTTTCGCTTCTTTCTTGACCTACATCCATTTTTTTATAGTTTTAGTATTAATTAATAGTTATTTTAATCTCTTTAATATCTTCCTAGCTGCGTTTTTTTTATTTACTGCGGGCTCATAAAGACAGTCTTTTTTCATCAATAGTTTTTTTCTTTTACCGTTTCTACCGTCGATGTATTGAGCCTCATTCATTTCTTTAGTTCGAATATTAAACTCAAACATCTTATGACCGTTTTTCATTTTAACCGAACCAATCGGCTTTCTTTCTAAATAATTAGCCCAATAAAAACGAATAAATATTAAATCTATTCTTATTGCAAATCGTTTTTTTGTTCTCTTAAAGGGCGGATTGAAATCAATAATTAATCCTATACCAAGAGGGTTTTTGCTTATTACTAATGAGGCGTCGTTCTTTTTTCCTTTGTGTTCTTTAATCATTTTTTTTAAAGTTTTATTGTTCCATTACTAAAGGGGCAATATTCGGTTTTTGGTTTAGGAGTCAACTCGTTATAATCCCTTTTAATTTTTTCTTTTATTGCTTGTCTTATAAACTCAGATAATTACAAAATCACTCATACTACTATTTATTTGATATTCCATTTAGCTTTGTATCTCTGAATAAAATCGGTTTCAAATTTTGTGACCCATCCACAACTGCAAGTAAATTGCATTTTGGTTTTATTATAAATTGTTCGAGGCCAACC
>Ga0316202_10000792_pt1 | contig 29801 bp, 27 predicted proteins | sample 3monrhotite_MG_FD_204934 | JGI IMG/M metagenome (GOLD analysis project Ga0316202, IMG submission 204934) | Microbial mat bacterial communities from mineral coupon in-situ incubated in ocean water Damariscotta River, Maine, United States -... | ecosystem: Environmental > Aquatic > Marine >...
ACGCATTTGACAAGGTTTTATGCTCTAAGATACGTAAAACTTGTCTTTTTTACACGGATTTTAAACATAAAAATACACCTAAAATACTTAAAATAAGAACGTTATTTAATTTAATAGGATTGACTAAATAGTATCAAGAATAGTTCTAAATACATTTTTCGCTTCATCACTACTCAAAAAATACTAGAACTGATGTTAACCTCAAGGGATAAAAAAATAGAACTCTACAACTTTCCCTCATAAACATTGAAAAGTTTATACTGAAAGAATTAATAAACAAAAAACCTGCACAATTAAATTGAGCAGGTTTTAGATATATTATACTCTATAATATATTAATAGAATTTGCTTCTGCTATCAGTTATATCTGATGCATCTTGCAATACTTGATATAATTGATTGCTTCTACCTTTTAATTTTTTTGCTATTTTATTACGGAAAGTTTCATAATTTTCTAATTCTACTGGAGCCTCTCGCTTAGTTACCATTACAACAAACACTCCTTTTTCTCCTCCAATTTTATCAGAAATTTCATCTAATTTTAAAGTAGACATCGCACCAACAATTGTAGGTTCATTTCCAACACCTGAAAGTAACGGGCTTGCTAATGTAACTGAAGATGCAGTACGAACAGTAGTATTCATGTTTTTAGCTATTTCTTCTAAAGTAGCCCCCTTAATTTTATCCTTAATTAAGGATGCTTTTTTCTTATTTGTTAACTCAGGGCGCACATTTAATAAAATATCTGAACTTAAAGTAATTCCATCTTTTTCAGTTTTACCACTCAATAAAACCACGGCATAACCTCTTTTTCCATTTACATCTATATCAAAACGTTTAGAATCGTTTAATTCTCTTTGCTGATTAAAAGCCCACTGAACTATTACACGTTGATTACTTAAACCTGGTATACTTTCAGATAAAACCTTTAAATTAACTGCTGATTGAATGTTATAATTTGATTCTGTTGACAAATCTTCCAATTTTTTTCCTTCCGATAAGTTTGAAGCCAATGTTTCTGCTTTTTCAAAAATTATATTTTCCGTTTCTTCAGAAGCTTCAATTAAACGTGCAAAAGTTGCTAATCTTACTGCTTTTTCTGGTGTAGTTTGTTTATCAATTCTAATAATATGAAAACCAAATGCTGATTCTACAATATTTATACTTCCTGCTTTATTTTTATAAATAAAATCTGCAAAATCTTTATCAAATCCAGGAGAGAAAGCTTGGTCTTTTCTTACCCAACCAATATCTCCACCTTTTCCTTTTGTACCATCAGAGTTAACTGCATTTGCAATTTCAGTAAATTTAGCTTTGTTATTTTTTACCAATTTAAAAATACTATCAATTGTTTTTTTAGCTTCTTCTTTTGTCTTCGTAGAAGTAGATCTTGTTTTTCCTGCATAAGGAACAATAATATGACTAGACTTTACTGAATCTGGCAATTGCAATATTTCTACAATCTTAGAAATTTTATAATAACCATTATCTTTATATGCACCAACAACATCTCCAATAGAACTTTCAAAAACAGTTTCTGAAATAGTTGCAGGAAGCTGATTTTTAAATTTATAACCGTTATCAATAGATAAATCTGATTTATTGTCATTTAAAAATGCCTCATAATTTGAAGTATTTTTTAATCCTGCAATTTTAACTGTAGCTTTTGCGGCATTGCTATATTCTTCTCTATCACTAATAAAACCTTCAACCAATTTTTTTACTTCAGCATCATCGGCCTCTGATGGTACAATATCAAATTTTACATATTTTAATGTACGAGTTGCTTCTGGCTTATATCTTTTTGAATTTTCTTCAATATATTTTTTAATTTCATCTTTTGAAACAAGGCTTATACTATCAGGAATAGAACTATATGGTACAAAAACATATTTTGCATCCATTTTAGTATTATCAAACATATAATCTCTTTTACCTTGCTCTAAAGAAGCACCTAAACCAACTGAGACTAAAGATGAATATGCTTGACGCTCTAAATTTTGTTTGATACTTTTTTCAGTAGACAACCAATTTGTCCAAGCTTGTTTATTGCCTGTTTCAGCTTCATCTTTCATATTGGCTATATACTCTTTTAGTTTCTCTTCATCAAAAAGATTAATTTCATTTTTGAATAATGCTGAGTTTTGGATTTCTGGTAGTGCTACCATTGCATCCCATATATCTTTTTCACCAACAACAACACCTGCTTTTTCTAGTTGAGATTGAAACACCTTTTCACTAACCATATTGTTCCAAACAGCATTTACAGCTTGCATTTGAGTTGCCCTTCCTCCACTTTGTGTTTTATAAGCTTCAACTTCTTGCGCAAAGTCTTCTCTGCTAATAGATTCTCCATTAACTTCTCCAACTGAATTAGTCTTACTTGAATTAAAAAATTTTTGAATTGAACTTGGATTAAGAACAAATGAAAAAAGTGCTAAACCTACAATTAGGACTAGGAACATTGAACGATCTCTAATTTTTGATAATATTGCCATTATTGTTTTCTTTTATTACAGTGTGCGAAAATACAATTTAGTATTTAATTATGAAAGCTAAAACTATACAATTAATAGGAAAAGAAAGTAATTTTTAGTAAGAACTAAAATTAATCTACTATATCTAAAACTTTTACGTAAACTTCCAAAATTTTTGAGGAGTCTACTTTTAACATTTTAAAATATAAATTTTTAATTTCTATAACTTCATCTTGTTTTGGAATATCCTCATTATTATAAACAATAAAGCCTCCAAGAGTTTCATATGCTTCATTATCTTCAATATTTAAATCATATGTTTCATTTAAATAATCAACTTCTAAACGTGCAGAAAATTCAAATTCTCTATCATTAATTTTATTTTCTAACAATTCAACAGTATCATGCTCATCAATTATTTCTCCAAACAATTCTTCTACAATATCTTCAACAGTAACAATACCTGAAGTCCCTCCAAATTCATCTAAGACAACAGAAATGCTTTTCTTTTTTTTAATTAAAAGATTCAACACGTTATTAATCATCATACTTTCTGGAACAAATTCAACTTGAAGTAATATTGATTGTATTGTTTTTGGGTTTTTAAACAATTCAAAGGCATGTGCATAACCTAAAACATCATCTAATGAATCTTTATAAACTAATATCTTAGAATAACCCGTTTTAATAAATAATGCTTTCAAATTTGGGATACTTTCATTGATCTCAACAGCAACAATTTCTGTACGTGGTATCATAATTTCACGTGCTTTTACATTGTCAAATTCTAAGGCATTTTGAAAAATTTGAATTTCAGAATCAACTTCTTCACTATTTTTCGAATTTTCTAGTTGTTTAATAATGTAATTACCCAATTCTTCCTTGCTAAATTCAGTTTGTTGAGTAAGACCCGTAGAATTAAAAAATATTTTTAAAATAAAGTCTGAAATAAAAGTAATAAAATCTGAAATAAAATGAAAAATAACATAAAATAAATAGGCTAATGGCGCAAAAAACCATAGTGTTTCATTCGCATAAATCCTAAATATGGCTTTAGGTAAAAATTCAGCTGCTACTAAAATTAGAAGTGTAGAAATTATTGTTTGTATCAATAAAACAGAAAAATCATTAAATTCACTAATCGGTAATAAACTTGTTATTAAAGCCCCCATAAAAAAACTGTAAACCACCAAAGAGATATTATTACCAACCAACATTGTTGTAATAAATTTTGAAGGTTTAGAAGTTAATTTACCTAATATTTTTGAAGTAAAACCTTCCTTTTTCTTTTGTATTTCAACTTGGAATTTATTAGCTGATATGTAGGCAATTTCCATCCCCGAAAAGAAGGCGGAAAGCAACATTGAAATTAGTATAACAACTATTTGAAATTCCACTTATTTTTGATTTTGGTTTTCTATTCTTTTTCTGAAACGTTTTCTAAAAAAGTATATAAAAATTGCAACAACGGAAAACAGTAATAATAACCATGCCTTTTCTCTATTTGTATTCCAATTAATAATAGTTTCTACCATAAATACAATTGCAATTATTAAGTAACCATATTCAAATATTTTCCAAATTTTTTGCATTTTTTATTCTTTAATATTAATAACTCCACTCTGGTTTTTTACCCACCAATTTTTTAAATCTTCAGAAGCTTCAAAGCCGGTCCCTTTTATAGTATCTGTTAATGTATAAAATGTAAATTTTTTCTCGGTAAAATAATAATGTGATTTCTGATCCCAATAAATTTGATCTGTTACTAATTTATTTTTATCGGCATAATTATAAATAATAACATTATTTTTAATTTCAGAAATTTCAGTCTTCGTATAACTCTTAGCATAATCTCCTTCAACAGTTATAGAGTCCCCATTTTTTTTAATTGATGTAATTTTAATTCCTTTAGGAAACTCAGAGTAAGGATGTGCACTTCTATTCCCAAAATCTAGCATAATTGGAGCTTTCATTTTTATATTAACCCAACCTGAATCTGTATGAATATGATTAATATTATAGGCTTCACCAATTGGTAAATTTTTATCTGCTAAAAAATCTCGTACTTCTTTTGCGTTATTTGTACAAGAAAAAAGCATTGCTACCAGTAATATAGAAGCAATGCTTTTAATTTTATTTACAACTGATTTTGTCATTCAACAAATATATCAATTATACTGTTTTAAATCTAATCTTTTGATTGAACTCTAACAGTTTCATTAATCCAACAACCAATTTTATGAGTTGTTCCTGCATCAATAGCTGCCGCGAATAAATCTTTTTTAGATGGTAAATTATGAGAATATGAATCTATGTATCTATTTGCTATACTACTAATACTAGGGTCTACCGATTTTGCTTTAAGTGCTTTATTTAATGCTGCTACATAAACCATTCTTTTAGAAACTACATCCGTTCCACAAGAATTTGCACTAGATGCATACATACTGGCAATTAACAAATATGCTCTACCCATTGTTGGAGCTTGTTCTAATGCTCTATAAGCGTAGTTTCTTGCTTCTCCCTTTCTTCCTTTTCTGCTTAATATTTGCCCAACAGTTAATAAATATTTAGCTTTCTTATAAGAATCTGTTTCTTGATCAACGGCTTTCTTAAAATACTCCATAGCTTTATTAGTTTCTCCATTTTTCAATAAAATACCTGCATAAAACACAGATGCTTGTGGTGAAGGATCTGCCTTAACGTAAGATTCTACTAATGTATCATAAAAAGGATCATCTGTACATTCTTTATTATACATTCTTGAAACTGCTCTTTTTAACCATACAGCATCATTCTTTTTTTCTTCAAAATACTTTTTATTTAAAGGAATTAAATTCTCACACGTAGAAATTTCAGAAATTTTTGCATCTAAGCCTCCTTTAACAATTGATAAGTTTGTTAAAATTTGTTGATAGATAATCCTTCTTCTTTTATCCTTCGCACTTAATTTTGTTGAATCCTTTGCATTAATCTCCTCAATTTTTTTTGAATATGCCTCACGTTTTACTTCAATACCTTCTCCAACTTGGTCATACGTATCAAAAACTATTTGAGCATTCGTATCTTTATTTTTATTTAAAATAATATCAAAATACTTATAAATATTTTTAGAACCCATTTCAGTTGCATCCTCTTTAAAAGCCTTTTCTAACCAAGTGTATACTTCTTCATTTGAAGCTCCTTGCCCTGCTTTAAATGTTGCAATATCATCATATACTTTAGCAAAATCTTTTGGGAAATTCTCAAGCCTTTGGTTATAGACTCTCATCACTAAATTAGCTGCTGCAGGTTTCTCAGCTGCAGATGCATTCTCTAATTTATGCTCAGCAATTTTAATACCATATTTATAGATATTTACTGATAGCGTTGGGCAATTATCCATACACCACAACCAGTTTTCATAAGCTGCATCATATTTTTTTGCTTGATAATCACCTTTAAATAGATTGTATTTAATATTACAATCAGCGTCAGCTTGTGAAAAAGCTACTGGAGCTGAAAGTATAAAAAATAATAAAGCTAAAATTTGTATTGCTTTTTTCATCGTCTTATTCTTTTTAATTTAAAATATTTCTAATTTTTTGAACCATTTATCATTTAATGAAAGGCTTAACCTAAAGTTAAAATAATTCTCTTGTACTAAACCATTATTTGTATTCCCTCTTTTTCCAAACTCAAATCCAAAATTTATATTTGATAAATTTTGACTTAATGGTAATCCTACTCCAAAAGATATGCCAAAATCATCAATTGCAGTAAAATCATTTCCAGTTCCAGTTGCATCTACCAACAATCCCGTCTTTTCAAATTTCAAACCTGCCCTGTAAGTAACTCTATCCCAATAACTTGAAATGGAATTAAATTTAGGAATATAAAATCCACCCAATGCTATTTTACTATAATTATCATAAGCAATTTTAGAATAACTATTAAAAACACTACCCTGTAATTTTAATGCATCCTGAAAACTGTAATCTACACCTGCAAACCATTTATTTTTTTGCCCAATACCAGCACCCAAATTAGTTTTTAAAGGAGATTTTAATTTACCAATACTATTAATACTTAGAACAGTATCTTTCGGTGATTCAACAGATCCTAATGATACAGAATATAAATATTCATTCCCTGTTGTTTCTATTGTATTATTTAAATCAAAACTAGCCCCTAAACTTAAATCTACTTTATCACTTAAACCTGTCTCATATTGAAATCCTATATTTAAAGAATATCCCTTTATATTAGAAACTGTTTCATATTTAGTTGCTAATAAAGCTGCTGCTGTTTGATTAATAATGCTATTTTCAATTTTACCAAAAACATAATTTCCTTGTAAACCTACACTAACTCCTTTAAATGGTTTGTAACCAAAGTTTAAAAAGACTTTATTAGTACCTCCTTTTCCATTATATTGAGTAGCTTCAGTTAAAACATTTTGAGTATCATAAACATTTGATATTAATGAATAGCCAACAGAAGAATTAGGTAACAAACCAAAAGATAAACCTCCTTTTTCTCCGATTGGTACACCTAAAGCTAAATAAGAAAGGTATGTTGCAGCAGCTCTCTGGCTACTATTACTATTTTGCGCATTGATATTTTTATTTTCAATTGCTAAAGTGTACGTTGTAAATGATAATGATGCCACAGAAGCAGGGTTCGAAAAATTCAAATGGTATACATCATTTAAAGCAACTCCTATCCCTCCCATACTTAATTGCTCAACAGTATTTACATTGTTTTTATCTCCAATACCAAAAAAAGAATAAGCCGATGTGTTGTTTTTTTGAGCAAAAGTAGCAGCTGATATAAATAGCGTTATGAATACTACTATTATTTTTTTTACCATTTATTATAAATTATATTTCAAAATTGTGTTTAATCCTTCTAATAAAAAATTAGGATTGGCAAATATGCTATTTTTTAATCTATTTGCCAAGAAATTTGTATCTCCACCTGTTAAAACTACTGTTAAATCGTTATTTTTTTCTCTATATTGATTTACAAAACTATCAATTTCATTTATAATTCCATTAATCACTCCAGAATGAATACACAATTCAGTTGAATTTCCAATTAACGGACTTGAATTTTCAGGCTTTAGTAAAGGCAACTTATTAGTAAATACATTTAATGATTTATAACGCATGTTAAGACCTGGTGAAATTGCGCCACCAAAATAACAACTTTCTGAATTAACAAAATCATACGTAATACAAGTTCCAACATCTATAATTAAAACATTTCTATATGGAAATTTTGAAATTGCGGAAGCAACTAACGCAATTCTGTCTACTCCTAACGTTTTTGGAGTTAAATATTCGTTTTTAAACGGAATTTTTGTAAAAAAACTTAGCTCTTTTAGGTTAATTTGGGTACGAAGTTTATTAATCTCAGTTATTTTTAATAAACCAACAGAAGATATTATTGCATTTACACACTTAAATTTTTCAATAAGTTGTTTTGTTTTAATTTCAAAATCTTCTAGGGTAATGCTTTCATTATGAATTATTTTACTGTTTTTAAAAACCGCTAATTTTATTCTTGTATTACCAACATCTATAATTAAGTTCATTCATATTTATTAAGGAGTTCAAAAATACAACAGATTTTTTAAAAATTGTTTTGATTAGTATAAAAAATACTTATATATTTGCATCCGCTAAGGCAATGGTACCTTAGCTCAGTTGGTAGAGCAAAGGACTGAAAATCCTTGTGTCCCTGGTTCGATTCCTGGAGGTACCACAAAAAACCCGAACAAATTGTTCGGGTTTTTTATTAAAAATGATTTTAAAAGTAAATTTTTATTATCTATTTTAAGTTTATCTAATATTTATTTATTCATCTTCATCATCTAAATTTACACCTTCTAAATCCAGATCTAAATCATCATTAATTTCAGGATCTAACATATCATCTTCATCATGGTTTTCCATACTATCAACCAATTCATCACTTATTTTAACTAAGTAAATAGTATCACTTGTTGAAACTTGAACAGCTTCAACATAATGTCCATTTTGATTCGTGAACTTTATTACATCTCTAATTCCATATCCATCAGGAAATTTTTCCACCAATAAATTAAGTATTTCTGTGGTTAATTTTTTATAATCTACAATGATTCTCTTCATAACAAATCAGTTGAAATTTAACTAAAAAAATAAAATTATTATTTAATTAACTTTTTCTATAAGTTCAAATATAGAAAAATATTTTAATCAATATCAAAAAATTCATCAACTTCACATTTTTTAGGCATCTTTATCAACAGTTTTCATTGCATAAAAAAAACCAAGATTTCTCTTGGTTTCTAATAAAATATTGAAAAAGTAAAATTAAAGCATCATTAAGTTACTAACTTCTAATTCAGTTAAGTGACGGTAATGTCCACGTGGTAAATCTTTCTTTGTTAAACCAGCAAAAATTACACGATCTAATTTTACTACACTATAGTTAAAGTGCTCAAAAATTCTACGTACAATTCGGTTTCTACCTGAGTGAATTTTAACTCCAACTTCACTCTTTGGTTGATTAATAATATATGAAATTTCATCAACTAACACTCTTTTTTCATCTAAAATAAATCCATCAGAAATTTTTTGCATATCACTCATTGCCAATTTCTTATCTAAAGAGGCATGATACAATTTTTGAATATTATGCTTAGGGTGTGTTAATTTTTTTGCAAGTTCTCCATCATTTGTAAAAAGCAACAACCCTGTGGTATTTCTATCTAATCTTCCAACTGGATAAATACGTTCTTTTGCTGCATTTGCAATTAGTTCCATCACCGTTTTACGACCTCTATCATCATCCATTGTAGTAATAAAATTCTTTGGCTTATTCAATAAAACATAGCGTTTTTTTTCAGGACTAATTAAAGAACCGTCAAACTTAACAACATCATTAGGCATCACTTGGTAACCCATTTCGTTAACTATCTTACCATTTACCGATGCGCTACCCGCTTTAATATAAACATCAGCTTCTCTACGTGAGCAAATACCAGAATTAGAAATGTACTTATTTAAACGAATTCCTTCTTTTTCTGTTGTCTTATTTTCTTGTTTTGATGTTGTTGTTTCTTTTAAAATTGGTCTATCTTTTTTAAAAGTAGGCTTATCTTTAAAACTTTTAGTAAATTTCTTTTTACTATCAAACTTTGGCTTAGATGTGTTTGATGTTGTTTTTTTTCCTTGGTGTCGTCCTCTCGACGAGTTTTTATTTGAATTCATTATTTTAAATTTTTTGCAAAAGTACTTCTAATCTATTTATAAAAAAAATAACTTTTTTATAAATTAATGGTTAACAAATTATTAACCAGTTTGATATACTTATATAAACTAACAAAATATACCATTATGAAAACTAAATTATTTATTGCATTATTAATGATTTCAACAATCACTTTTGCACAAACTAAAAAACAACAAACTCTTAAAACTAATTCTTCAATGAAGGTACATATTAAAATTACTGAGATTAAAGGAGAATCAAACGACAATAAAAAAACAGCTCGTTATGTTAAACTTGATGATGTAAAAGGAGAATCAAACGGTGCCTCTACAAACCTAACCATTAAAATTGGCGGTACAGAAAAACCTTATGCAAGAAGCAAAAATGAAAATAATCAGAATTCAAACAAATGGCTGGCTAATATTAAAATGAAACAAGCTGAAGTTAAAGATTCAAACGCTAAAAGAAGAAGATGTGATGTAAAACTTGAAGATATTGATGTGTCTAATAAAAAGCATTAAAATTTGAAAAAATAATTGTTATACAAATAAACAATCAAGGTGAAGGTAAACTTACTAAAAATTAGAATTTAATTATAAAGCTGTCTAAAATTTAAGATAGCTTTATAGTTTTACATCAATAAGCGATCTATAATTACTGAATAATCAATTAAAGCAAGACTAAAGACACCTGCTAATATTAATAATTTTAAAAGAAGGTGTAAAATAGTATATTGTTTTTTACTCTTACTAAACCACAAAAACAATACAAATAAAACAAGTATTAATATACTAGCATAAAAATAATATTTCATCCCACCAATCTCAGGATATTTCAACAAAAAGTAAATTGGATTTAAGGTTAATACAGTTAATAGCGTAATTAATATTTTGGTAAAGTGTTCTCCATACTTTACAGCTATTGTTTGATAATTTTGAGTAAAATCACCTTTAATTCTTTCCAAATCTTTTATTAACTCTCTAATTAATAATATAAAGAATAGAAACGCCGCGTGTGTAAAAATGATTTCTGAAAAATTTTTATAGTACACAAAAATAGCAAAAAAGGGTAAAATGGCTAAACCAGCGGCAGAAAACAATCCGGTTAATGGGTATTTTTTAAGTTTATGTGAATAAAACCAAATTAAAAAAATGTACACTGAAAAAAATAGTGCAGCTCTCCACGATACTAAAAAAGCGATAATAACCCCAATAAAATTTAATAAAAAATAGAAACGAAGTTTATTTTTTTGACTTACAATACCATCAATTTTTGATTTAATGGGTTTGTTTATTTTATCCGTTTCTGAATCGTAAAAATTATTAATAATGTATCCTGAAGCAATTACACAAATTGTTGAAAGCACAATAAAATATAAATTGATATCCAACAGTACATATCGTAACGATTTTTCTGGGGAAAAAATAAAAATGGAGGCTAAATATTGAGCAATTACAATTAATAAAATATTGTAACCTCTTACCACAGAAAACAAACTCAATACCTTTATATAAAAAGGTGCTTGTTTTTTACTGTTGTTTTTAGAAATTTCAAGTAAATCCATTGGTAAGAAAAAATAATTAAGCCATTAAATTACTATTATAAATAGTAATTTATGTACTATTAAAACCTATAAACCAATTCTAGTTTAAACTGTTTTAATAATGTTTTTGTTTTGTCAAAATCTTCCGTAAATCCTAAAATATAACCTCCTCCACCCGAGCCACATAATTTCAAATAATAGTCGTTAGAGTCAATTCCTTTTTGCCAAATTTTATGAAATGGCTTAGGAATCATTGGTTTAAAATTATCTAAAACTACTTTCGATAGTTGTTTTACATTTCCAAACAACGATTTTACATTTCCGTTTAAAAAATCATCAATACAAGCATCCGTATGTTTTGCAAAATCTTCATTCAACATTTTCCTAAAACCTTCATTCTTCATTTTATTCATAAAAATGGTTACCATTGGCTCCGTTTCACCAACCATTTCTGAATCTAATAAAAACACAGCTCCTTTTCCTTCTTTTTGAGATGGAATCCCTGTTGCTTCTAGATTATCTTTTGAATTTATTAAAATCGGAATACTTAAGTAGGAATTTAATGGATCCAATCCTGAACTTTTTCCGTGAAAAAAAGATTCCATTAACGAAAAAATTTCTTTCAGTTTTAGTAATTTATCTCTTGTTAAATTGTCCAAAACCGTTATTTTATTGTCGGCATATTTATCATAAATTGAAGCTACCAAAGCACCTGAACTTCCAACGCCATAGCCTTGTGGAATGCTGGAATCAAAATACATTCCTTCGCCTAAATCTAATTTAAATTCACTCAACCTAAAACTTACCAATTCTTGTTTTTCAAGATTAACAAGGTAATTATAAAACCTTTGTAAGTTTAAATTTGATTTTTGTGAAGTTTCAGATAAATCTTTCGATTTTTTTAAAGCGCCATTATAACAGTTGTATGGAATTGCCAATCCTTTGGAATCTTTAATGATTCCATACTCGCCAAAAAGTAAGATTTTCGCGTAAAAAAGTGGTCCTCTCATATGTTTAATTATTGGATAATCGTTTTGCCCCATTTCCAATTCTATCGCAAATATAATGATTTTCTTGACAATATTGAATTAACTCTTTAACTATAAAATTGTTAACAGCTTCCTTTTCTTTTTCAGGAAACAATATATGAACATTCGCACCCGCATCTAAAGTAAAGCAAATATTAGAATTGGTTTCTTCCCTAAATTCCCAAATTTTATTAATTATCTTCAACGTGTTAGGTTTCATTAAAATGAAATATGGATTACTAGTCATCATCATTGCGTGCAAGCTTAAAGCCTCACTTTCTACAATGGCAATAAATTCTTTTAGATTTCCATTTTGGAATACTTCTGAAATTTTTGAAATATTATTAGTTGCTTGTTTAAAACGCTGTTTCGCAAACGGATGATTGTACATTAATTGATGCCCAACAGTACTAGAAACTTGCTTTTCACCTTCATCAACTAATAAAATAGTATCATGATAATTTTTAAAGTTTTCGTGAATTTTATAAGGAAATTTAACACCGAATAAATTAGAACTTCCTTTAATCTCATTGTGTTTTCCCCAAACAATTAACTCGCCTTCTATACTTCTACAAGCACTTCCCGATCCTAATCTTGCTAAAAACGAAGCTTTTTTGTTGAAATATTCATCCGTCATTTCAATTCCACTTCGACTCCGCTCAGTGACCAATTTTTCTAAACTCATTATGCATAATGCCAATGCACTCATTCCGCTTGCTGATGATGCAATTCCGCTACTATGTGGAAAAGAATTACGTGATTTTATTACAAAATCAAAATCCTTCAAAAACGGTACATATTGTTCTATTCTTTCAAAAAATTGTTGAATTTTAGGTTTGAAATCTTCTTTCTTTTCTCCTTCAAAATAAATATCAAAATCGAAAGATTTACTTTTTTTATCCAACTTTATATACTGTAACGTTGTTAACGTAAAACAAGCGTCTAGCGTAAAACTGATTGACGCATTTTCAGAAATTTGAGGTTCTTGCTTTCCCCAATATTTTACCAAAGCTATATTACTAGGTGTTTTCCAGGTTACACTCCCGTTAGAAACTTTTGAAGTCTCAAAATCATTTAAAACAAAATCACTCTCAATCAAAACTATAATTTTTGTCAAAGATAAATCATTTACTTAAACATTTTCTAATCTATTCAGCACATCTTTTTTATAACTTCTACTTATAGGTATGGCTTTTTTGTTCATTTCAATAAATTCATTGGTAAACGATTCAATTTTTGAAATAGAAATTATAAATGAACGATGAATTCTTAAAAAATATTCTTGTGGAAGTTTAGCTTCAATATTTGTGATAGTTTCTCTTGTGAGAATAGTTTTATCGGCTAAATGAACTTTTACATAATCGCTAAAACTTTCCACATAATTTATATCAGAAAAATTAATTTTTATCATTTTCCGATCTGAACGCACAAAAATAAAATCGCTTTTTTCTGGAATAATTTCTGATTTTTTTTCAATACTTTCTGAAGAATTTTCACCTAAATATTTATGTACAGCTTGCAACAAACGCTCAAACGAAATAGGTTTTAGCAAATAATCTACTGCCTGTAAATTAAATCCGTCAACGGCATATTCCCTATAAGCAGTTGTAAATATAACTTTAATGTTATTATTTATAGTTTTAGCAAAAGACAAACCCGAAATTTCAGGCATATTAATATCTAAAAAAATCAAATCTATACTGTTTGAATTTAGTACATTAAAAGCTTCAATGGCATTTTTACAAGTCGTTACCACGTTAACCACATCAACTTTTTTTAAGTGATTTTCTAAAATTTCACGAGCTATTGGTTCGTCATCAACAATAATACAGTTACACCTTTTATTCATTGTTTACTATTTTTAAATTAGTAATTACTAACTGTACTTTAAAGCTATTTTCACGCTGTTCAATTTCAATTTGGTGAACATTTGGATATAACATTTCTAATCTTTTCTCAATATTCTCTAGTCCAATTCCTTTTTCAGAATTATTGCCTTTTATGGATGTATTTATAATTTTAAAAAATAATTTATTCTCTTTAGTTTTAAGTAAAATATTGACTTTCAATTTTCCTTTAACAATTGCACCATGCTTAAACGCATTTTCAACAAAAGGTATCAATATCATTGGAGCAATTTGAGAGTTTTCATTTTCAATTTCCCTCTCAATTTTCACCTCCAGCGTATCATGAAAACGCATTTTTTCAAGAGATACATAATCTAATAAATGATTAACTTCATCCTGCAATAATACACTTGGTTTTTCTATTTGATATAAAATATAATCTAATAAATTAGACAATTTTAAAATCATTTCAGGTGCTTCATCCCCTTTTTTCAATGCAAAACCATAAATAGTATTCAAAGAATTAAACAAAAAATGTGGATGAATTTGCATTTTTAAAAACTTTAACTCTTGCTCTTTTAGCTCTAACTGTGCATTTAAAATTTTACTATTTAAACTTTCATTTTTAATAATTGAATTATAATTATGCATTATTAAACTTAATGAAACTACAATTAATACTACAAAATAAACTCCTAAAACTATAAATGGCAAAGTTTTAGTTAGTGGCTCCGTATCAATTTCTTTATAACCTTCGGAATAAATTAATCCATATAAAATGGATAAAATAATAATATAGACTGAAATTATAAATGTATAAATAGTATATAAAATAAAATATTTATACTTTTTTGTAAGTAAGTATTTCGGAATTAAATAATAAATTAAAAAATAGCTAATTAACACTGTAACAGGCATTAAAAACCCTGAAAACAAATTAACGTATTCAATATTTGAGCTACCATAGCCTAAAAAATACGCATAAAAATAATAGATAACAATCCAAAAAATTGAATGGCTAATTATTGTAATTTCGTACTTAAGCATCGCATCTTTAGAATTCATAACTTGCAATTTGCAAATAATTTAAAAAGGTAATTTAATTTAGCGATAGATAAGGAAAAAGGCACTATTTTTTACTGGTTTTCAGCTTCTTTTTGCATAAAACAGTTTAAATCTGTTGAATACAGTAACTTTATAGTTATAAGTCGCATTTTACAATTATTAGTTAAACAAATAAATACATTTGAATTATTAATTTAAAAAATCTAAATATGTTATTAGCTTTACAAAGTATTAAACCGCTTATGGGAAACCCGTTTTTTTTACGATTAAATGAAGGTGGTCCACTTTTTATGTACACAACTCTTATTCTTTTAATTGTAATTATTGCATTATTAATAAGAGGTTTTGTAAAACCCGCAACTAGAGACAAAACCATTACTTTGGTAAGCTCAATCAGTTTATTTGTTTTGGTTTGGGGATTTTTAGGTCAAATGTTAGGCTTAATTGGTGCTTTTGACGCTATAGAAGCTGCAGGAGATATTTCTCCAGCTGTTTTAGCAGGAGGTCTTAAAATAGCGATACTTTCTCCATTATTTGGTATGTTTGTTTTCCTAATTGCCAGAATCGGAATTATTATTTTGAATATTTTAAAAAAGTAAACAACTTCTATTTACACTAAAACTTATTTATTTAATATGAAAAAATACATAATTTCAATAATTACAGTAATTGTTCTTGTTATAAATACAACTATAATTAATGCTCAGGAAAACTTAGAAACCCAATATTTATTAAAAATTGGTATAACAGACAGCCTAAATTCCAAAATACTCAATGAGAAAAGAGATTTTTGGGTGCAACTACCCGAAAATTACAACCCTAAAAGTGTTGAAAAATATCCTGTTGCTTATATTTTAGATGGAAGTATTCATTTAAACACTTTACATACCGTACACAGCTACTACAGTGGAGGTTATTTTCCAGAAATGATTCTCGTTGGAATTTCTAACAGAACAAACAGAACAAGAGACTTAACCACTTCTCAAGTAAAAAAATTCCAAGGAACCGAACTAGATAAAAATACTGGTGGTGCAGAAAAATTTACACAATTTATTGAAAATGAACTGATTCCATATATTGACAGTAAATATGCAACAACTTCTTACCGCACTTTAATTGGGCATTCATACGGTGGTTTATTTACTATAAATACACTTATAAATCATCCCTATCTTTTTGAAAATTATCTAGCAATTGACCCTAGTTTAGATTGGGATCATCAAAAATTATTGAATGAAGCAAAAATTAAACTTCAAAATGATGATTATAGTGGAAAATCTCTTTTTATATCTTTAAATGGTCAATTAGATATGCAAAATAGTGCTATTACTATTGATAATGTTATGGAAGACACTTCAAATTTCACGTTGTTTCCACGTTCTAATATTGCATTCTCAAATATTGTTAGACAAAATACGAACAATGGCTTATCTTTTGAATGGAAGTTTTATCCTAATGACATTCACGGTACCATTGCTTTACCATCTATTATGGATGGTTTACTTTCCATTTTTGAATGGTATCAAATGGAAAACACAGATAAAATAAATTCATTTGATACTCCAAAAGAAGAGCTACTCAGCATCATAAAATATCGAGCAAAAAAGCTTCAAACCCATTTTGGATATGCAGTTCCACCTTATCCTGAAGAACTTTTAAATATGTCTGGATATATGAATATGGATATGCAACAACCTGAAAAGGCGAAAATGTACTTTGAACAAGCTATAGAATATTACCCGAATAGTGCAAATGCCTACGATTCCTTAGCCGATTATTATGAATCTCAAAACGATTATCAGAACGCTTTAAAATATGTTACCAAAGCTTTTGAACTAAATGAAAATGATTATTATAAAAAAAGAATGGAAACATTTAAAGCTAAAAATTAAAACCTTATTATTTTTTAATTGCACAATGTTCTTTTTTACTATTTTTGTAATCTATGAAAACGAAAAGAGCATTTATATTACTAAACGGTTCAACACCAAGTAACCTACCCAACTTATCACAATACGATATTGTTTGCGCTATAGATGGTGCTTACAATTATTTTGAAGCCAATAATATAATCCCCGATTTGGTGACTGGAGATTTTGATTCTATCCATAACATTCCTACAACTGTGGAAGTTATAAATACACCAGACCAGGATTATACTGATTTTGAAAAAGCGTTACAAATTTTAAAACACCGTGGTTTTTGTACTATTGATGTCTATGGAGGAAGCGGGAAAGAACATGACCATTTTTTAGGTAATATTAGCACAGCATTACAATGGAAAATTGGCTTAAACATCACTTTTTTTGATGATTTTGGTAAATACTTTTTTATTGAGGAAAGTATCTATTTAACAAATGCAATTGGGAAAAATATTTCATTAATTCCACTTCCAATGGCTAGTGGAGTAGTTACAGAAGGTTTATTATATCCTCTTAAAAATGAAACACTAACTTTTGGTGAACGTATTGGAACTAGAAATAAAGCTGTTGAAAATGAAGTTGAAATTACTGTTGAAAAAGGAGATTTACTTATTTATATTAGTCATAATTAAAATCCAAAAAATTGAAAAGAAAACTAAAACTTATTTGGGATTTTAGAGGATCCGATTCTCAAAAAACGGCTGAACATCATTGCATTCATTTAAAAGAGTTTTCTGCAATTGAAAAATTGCACTTTTATGAAGTTAACTTTTCAACACTTTCTGAAATACACACAATTGCCTTTATAATTGTTGATGAAGTTGATATGAAAATATATAGAGATGCTTTAAAACCCCATAGAGGTGAAGTGGCGGAATAAGTGTCATTGTGAAGAAGATACGACTGAAGCAATCTTATTAATATTAATTAAGACTGCCACATTTTACTAAAAAGTAAAATTCGCAGTGACGTGGAATTTATAAAAAATCCGTCAACCTGAACTTGATTCAGAATCTCATCCTACTATACGCTAAACTATATGAGAACCTGAATCAAATTCAGGTTGACGTACAATTTACCATTAACTTCCAACTGAATTAGCTACAATCCAACCACTTGTCCAAGCATTCTGAAAATTAAATCCGCCAGTAATAGCATCAATATTTAATACTTCTCCAGCAAAAAATAAATTTTCATGTAACTTACTTTCGTAACGTTTAAAGTTTATTTCTTTTAAATGAATTCCTCCAGCTGTTACAAATTCATCTTTAAAAGTACTTTTCCCATGTACTTTAAAAGCACACTGTGTTAGTTGTTTTGCAAAATCTTCCAATTGTCTATTATTCAATTGTGCCCATTGACAATTTGATGCTATTTGAGCAGCTTGTACCAATTTTTCCCATAACCTCTTTGTGATTACATCAAAAATGGAACGCAAAATAACTTGTTTTTTTGAATGTTCTTTTTTGGCTGATTTTAATACTTCCAAAACAGTTTCAAATTTTTTTGACAACCAATTTACCTCAATTTCAAACTGATATTCTTTTTGATGAAATTCCAAGGCTCCCCAAGCGGATAGTTTTAAAATTCCCGGTCCGCTTAAACCCCAATGTGTAATTAACAACGGTCCTTGTTCCTTTAATTTTGAGTTTAAAACTTTTACTGAAGCCATTGGCACTGAGGTTCCTGGAATATCCTTCAATATTTCATCAACAATATTAAATGTAAATAATGAAGGAACTGGAGGAATAACTTTATGGCCTAATTTAGAAACCATTTGCCATACTTTTGAATTACTTCCTGAGGCAACCAACAAATAATCGGCTGTAAATTCTTCTGAATTGGTTTTAATAATAAATTTTTCGTTACTTTTTTCAATTGTATCAACTCTTGTACTCGTTTTTAAAATCACCCCTGCGTTTTTAGCACTTTCTAAAAAACAATCTATAATGGTTTGCGATGAATTTGATGCTGGAAAAACTCGATTGTCATCTTCAATTTTTAATAAGACACCTCTATTTTCAAACCATTCCATAGTATCACCTGTCATAAATTGATGAAAAGGGCCGCGCAATTCTTTTTTCCCTCTTGGATAAAACTCAACCAATTCATTTGGTGTAAAACAAGCATGAGTTACATTGCAACGTCCGCCTCCACTAACTTTTACTTTTTGCAATACATTATTACTTCCTTCTAAAATGATTACTTCCAAATCAGGATTTAATTCTGCTGCATTTATAGCTGCAAAAAAACCTGCTGCTCCACCTCCAATTATGATTAGTTTTTTCTTCATTTTCTTTCTTTTCGTTAACTTGAATTTAGTTCAGGTTCACATACTATTGATAAATTAACTACGTGAGATTCTGAAACAACACTTCGACGAGCTCAGTGTGACAAATTCAGAATGACGCACCTTTATAAAATTAAATCTTGATAAGGAATCACCGTTTCAAATCCTTTTTTATTAAAATAAGTTGGAGTTTCTTCGTTTCCAGTCGCTAAAATAAAATCGCCTCCCCAAGCTCCTAAACTTTTTGTTTGTCCGAAATAATCTAAAAATAACAACTCTTGAATGGGTTTTATTTGAATTGTTTTTGAAACGATTTGTTCATGCTCAATTAGTAATTTTTCAAAATCTTCCAAATTTTTACAAATTAAAAATTCATCCGTTAATTTTGAAATTTGATTTATTTCAGAAGTCAAATTTCCTTTTAATTTTTTATAATGCTTTATGCCTTCCCTGCTATTTTGCTTTTTATTTAAATACACAAAATACAATTGATCTTTAAATATTGGGTTGAACTCAACTTTTTCTATAATTGGCTCAAATCTATTTTTTGTATATAAAATTGGCGTGTTGTTTTGTGCGCAAGCAATATCGTAACCACTTCCACCAAAGGTGTTTTCTAATAATTTATAAGGATTGACTTTCGCCCAATTTGCTAAATTATTTATTAAGGTTGATGAAGTTCCCAATCCCCAATTTTTAGGAAATGTAAGGTTTGTTTTCACTGAAATTCCTTTTTCAGCATTTAAAAAAGAAGGGTTTAGCTTTTTGGCCTCAACTAGTATTTTATATAAATTTTCAGCTAATTTATCATTTCCACCATCTTTTTCAGCTTCAAAAGTAGCACTCGCCAATCGTAATTTAGGTAAATCAAAAATTGCTTCTAGCCAACATTCACCTTCATTTGTATAACTATTCCAAAGTAATTGAGGTTCATAAATTGGTTCAACTACCAAATCTTGTCCGCAAGTTGTTGGAACAGCCAACGATTTTGCTCCTTCAAGTACAAAATATTCACCTGTTAATAATAGTTTTCCGTAGCTGTAACTTCGTATCTGCTCAGCTCCCTTTTGGTTATCTTTCATTCTTTTCAATTTCTGGTGACTGAGCGGAGTCGAAGTCATTATTATCTGAATGTGTTTCATTTTGACAAATAGCAAGATTCACTAAATCGCTGTAATTATTTTTTATTAATGCTTCTTTCTTTTTCCTACTCCAACCTTGAACTTGTTTTTCTTTATAAAAAGCATCATCAATTCTTTGAAATTCTTCATAATACAACAATTGTATAGGTAATCTTCTTGCTGTATAATTTGCCCCAACTCCATTTTGATGTTGTTGCAAACGTAATTCTAAATCTTGAGTACTTCCAGTATAATAAATCCCGTCTGAACATTTTAATATGTACATAAAACCTTTTTTCATAGTTTTTTAATATATTGGCTTCGACTCCGCTCAGCCACCAAGTTTTTCAAAATTTGATTTCCTTTTTAACATCACTATTTTTCCTGAACTAACTTATTATAAGCTTCTACAACAGCATTGTGTGTAATGGTTTTATGCTCAAAATAATCAATTAAAAATTCTTTTTCTTCGTCACTTGCGCCTAACTGTTTAATAATATTTGTTAAGTGCATTTTCATATGTCCTTTCTGAATTCCCGTAGTTGTTAATGCTCGTAAAGCTGCAAAATTTTGAGCTAAACCAGCTACTGCAATAAGTTGCATTAATTCTTTTGCTGAAGGATTTCCTAATAGTTTTAACGACAATTTAGATAATGGATGTAAAGATGTTAATCCACCAACGGTTCCCACTGCTAACGGAATTTCAATCCAAAATTTAAAAATACCACCTTTTATTGACGCATTTGTTAAACTCTTGTATTTCCCACTTCTTGAAGCAAATGCGTGTGCTCCAGCTTCAATTGCTCTAAAATCGTTTCCTGTTGCAATAACTACAGCATCAACTCCATTCATAATTCCTTTATTATGTGTCACTGCTCTATGTGGTTCAGCATTTGCAATTTGAATAGCTTGCACAAATTTTTGAGCTAATAGTTCTGAATTTTCCGCATAAAGTTCTTCAACTTTACAACTCACTTCAGCATGAACTAAACACTCTGGAACGTAATTAGATAAAATGCACATCACTATTTGTATCTCTTCTTTTTCAAAATCTCTTGCAATAGCTTCCAAACAAGAATTTATAAAATTTGCTCCCATACTATCCGCTGTTTCAAAAGTAACATGCAATTGATAGTAATTTTCTAATTCTTTAGTTTTGTCACGCAATTCAATTTCTAATATACCACCTCCGCGCTTGCGCATATTTTTGGTAATGCCTTCAGTAACTTTATAAAAACTGGCTTTTTTTGAAGCAAAATAATTCTCAAGTGCTGTTTTATCGCCGTCATACATAAAATGTACTTGACCAATTTTTGTAGTTGAAATTACTTTTGCTTTAAATCCACCGCGTGTACTCCAAAATTTAGCAACCAATGATGCTGCAGCAACTACTGAACTTTCTTCAATTGCCATTGGAATTGCGTACTCTTTTCCATTAATCACAAAATTTGGTGCTATTCCAAAAGGTAAATAAAAATTAGAAATGGTATTTTCAATAAAATCGTCGTGTAAATCTTGCAATAAAGGGTTTGAGTTCCAATATTGCATTAAAATTTGCTTTACCTTATTATCATCATTAAAAAACGCTGATACTAACCAGTTTACCTTTTCTAACTTATTAAACTTTGAAAATCCATCAACAGTTTTTAACATAAATTTCTCAAATTGAATGATGCTGTAAAGATAAATTAATAAAAATAAAATACTACAGATTACATATATTGTTAATTTTATGATATAATTCAGCTCTGTTTTGCTAAATTTTTCTTAAACTTGACAATTATTTTAAGATATCATAATTAATGAAAAAAATACTTTTTATTTTTTTAGCTATAACTACCTTAGCTACAGCACAAAAAAAAGATATTACAATTGAAGAAATTTGGGATGGTACGTTTAGAACTGAACGCATGAATTCCTTTAATTCTATGAATGGTGATTTTTACACCTTGCAAAGCTTTAACAAACAAACGCAAAGTACCTCCGTTGATAAATATAGTTACGCAACTTTAGAAAAAGTTGAAACTATTGTTGACAGTAGAGATTTAGCAGATTTAAAGTATTTTGAAAATTATTCGTTTAATAATAATGAGACAAAATTAATTTTAGGTGTTGATACTGAACCAATATATAGACGTTCTAGTTTTGGTGTTTTTTATGTGTATGATATCGCTTCAAAATCATTGCAGCTTATTGATGAAGAAAAAATACAAGAACCTACTTTTTCTCCCGACAGTAAAAAAGTAGCTTATGCAAAAAAAAACAATCTTTTTATTAAAAATTTAGAAACTAGTGAAATTACTCAAGTTTCTTTTGATGGAAAAAAGAACAATATTATTAACGGAATTTGTGATTGGGTTTATGAAGAAGAGTTTGGTTTTGTAAAAGCATTTAAATGGAGTGGTGATAGTAAAAATATAGCTTTTTTACGTTTTGATGAAACTGAAGTTCCAACTTTTTCTATGGATATTACAGGGAAAGAATTGTACCCAACACAACAAGTCTTTAAATACCCGAAAGCGGGTGAAAAAAATGCCATTGTAACCCTTCATATTTACCATGTCGAAGCTGCAACGACTTCAAAAATTGATTTAGGTAATTATGAATATCTACCAAGATTTAAATGGACAAATGATACTAATATTTTATGTGCAACTACGCTAAATCGCCGACAAAATAATTTAACCTTATTTTTTATTAATGCATCCAATTCTTTGGAAAAAATTGTGTTAAATGAAAAAAGCAATACCTATGTTGATATCAATGATAACTTAATGTTTTTAAAAGATAATAGCTTTATTTGGACAAGCGAAAAAAGTGGGTTTAATCATATTTACCATTATTCAAATAATGGTACCCTCCTAAATCAAATTACAAAAGGAGATTGGGAAATAACAAAATTTTACACTATAAACGAAAAAACCAATACACTATATTATCAATCAGTTGAAGATAGCTCTATTAATAGAACCATTTATTCTATTCAACTTAATGGAAAAGACAAAAAACGTTTAACAAATACTTCTGGTACAAATAATGCCTCTTTTAGTAAAAACTCAAACTACTTCATCAATAATTTTTCTGATGCCAATACGCCAACAATTTACACACTCTATAATGGTAAAGGTAAAAAACTAAAAGAAATTTTAAATAATAAAAAACTTTCTAAAAAATTAGAAAGCTATAATTTGGCAAAAAAAGAATTTTTTACACTTACTACCAAAAATGGCGAATTTAATGCTTGGATATTAAAACCAACTAATTTTGATTCAAGTAAAGAATACCCGTTATTTATGACACAATATTCTGGTCCTGGATCACAATCTGTTAGCAATAGTTGGAATAGTGCAAACGATTATTGGTATCAACATTTAACAGAACAAGGGTATATTGTTGCTTGTGTGGATGGAAGAGGGACAGGTTTTAAAGGTGTTGCATTTAAAAAAGTAACGTATAAAGAGCTAGGAAAATACGAAGTACAAGATCAAATTGAATCAGCAAAAGAATTAGGAAAAAGGTCCTATATCAATAAAAATGAAATTGGTATTTGGGGCTGGAGTTATGGTGGCTTTATGTCTAGTAATTGTATATTAAAAGGAAATGATGTGTTTAAAATGGCGATTGCGGTTGCTCCTGTAACCAGCTGGCGTTTTTACGACTCTGTTTATACAGAACGTTATATGCAAACTCCACAAGAAAACCCTAGTGGTTATGATGACAATTCACCATTAAACTATGCAAACTTATTACAAGGAAAATACTTATTAGTGCACGGAAGTGGCGACGATAATGTCCATTTTCAAAATTCCATGAGAATGTCAAATGCATTAATTGAAGCTAATAAACCTTTTGATCAGGCTATTTATCCGGATAGAACTCACGGAATTTATAGAGGAAAAAATACGCGATTACATTTGTACAATAAAATGACTAAATTTATCCACGATAATTTAGGTGAAAAAGAAAAATCTGTTGAATTTTTAAAATATTAAATAACAATTAAATAAACAAACAATTAAATTATGAAAGAAATACCATTTAGAAAATCACATCCAAAAGGGCTATATACCTTGTTTGCTACAGAAATGTGGGAACGATTTAGCTACTACGGAATGCGTGCTTTATTAGTACTTTATTTAACTGCTGAATTAACAAATGGAGGCTTCGGTTTAGATAGAGAATCAGCTCTTGAATTGTACGCTATTTTTACTGGTTTAGTTTACTTAACACCAATTCTAGGAGGTTGGATATCTGATAAATATTTTGGACAAAGAAAAACAGTTTATATTGGTGGTTTAGTAATGGCCGTTGGGCAATTTCTATTGGCTGCCAGTGCTTTACTATACCAAACTACTGAAACAAGTTCTGACAGTCGCCAATTCTTATTCAATTTTGGTTTAGGAGTACTTATTATTGGAAATGGATTCTTTAAACCAAACATTTCTACTGTGGTTGGTGAATTCTACAATAACAACGACCCCATGAAGGATTCTGCTTTTAATATCTTTTATTTAGGTATTAATTTAGGCGCAATTCTTGGAACTTTTATTGCTGGTGGTTTAGGAGAAAGTGTAGAATGGGGCTATGGATTCTTAGCAGCAGGTATTGGTATGATTTTAGGTGTTATTTGGCTTAAAATGAGAGAAAACACCTTAGGACATTATGGATTACCTCCAAAGTCTGCTGAAGATAAAACGGTATTAGATAGTAAAGATTGGGTAACTATTTTCATTTGGATGATTGGTTTAATTGTGGCTACTTATGCTTTAATGATCTTATGGGGTTTATTACCAGAGATTGTAAAAACAATTATTACTTATGGTGGTTTTACTGCAATTATTTTGGGATTAGCTTACACCATTACAAAAGGTACTAGTGGTGCCGATGAATGGAGCAGGATGTCTGTAATTATTGTTTTAGCCGTTTTTAATATTGTATTTTGGGCAGGCTTTGAACAAGCCGGTGGTACGTTTAGTTTATTTGCTAAAAATAATACGGATAGAATGATGTTTGGCTGGGAAATGCCGGCAACCTGGTTTCAAAATGTTAATTCCTTTGCTATTTTAATATTTGCCTCCATATTTTCTATTATGTGGATATGGTTAGATAAAAAAGGATGGAATCCTAGAACACCTATGAAATTTGCATTAGGTTTTTTCTTAGGAGCAATTGCATTTTTTGTAATGACACAAGCTCAAGGGCTTGCTGATACTGGTATAAAAGTTTCACCTTGGTGGTTAGTATCAGTTTATGTTCTACTAACTTTAGGCGAACTAATGTTATCTCCTATTGGGTTATCAATGGTCACCAAATTAGCACCTGTTAAATTAGTTTCCGTGGTTATGGGATTATGGATGGCAAGTTTTGCTGCTGGAAACTTTATGGCAGGTATGCTAGAAGGAATACTTAAAAAGTTTGATTATCCGTTATACCCATTTATTATGTGGGTAATGATTATTATTGGAGTTATAACTGTCCTAATATCTCCATTACTAAATAAAGCAATGAAAGGGATTCACTAAAGTATGTTAACAAACTAATTATCATATATAAGAAGGCTCAAGTAATTAATTACTTGAGCCTTTCATTTTTAAAATTTAATCTTATGAGTACAGAAAACAAATCATTTTTTGGGGTTATGAAATCCTATAATAAGACCTTCTGGATTGCAAGTGCAATGGAATTATTTGAACGTTGGGCTTGGTATGGTCTTTTTGCCGTATTAGCATTATACCTTACAGGATCAACTGATGAAGGTGGGTTAGGATTTACCCATACTGAAAAAGGGCAAATAATGGGTATTGTAACTGCAATATTATATCTTCTTCCAATGATTACAGGTGTAATTGCAGATAAAATTGGTTATAAACGATCCTTAATAATAGCATATATATTATTAATTACAGGCTATTATTTTATGGGTGAAGTTTCAAGCTACACATCCGTATTTTTAGTCTTTTTATGGGTTGCTATAGGTGCCGCAATGTTTAAACCGGTTGCATCAGCAATTATCACAAAGAATACTGACAAATCGAATTCAACTTTAGGTTTTGGTATTTTTTATATGATGGTAAATATTGGAGGGTTTGTTGGACCTGCATTTTCATCTACATTAAGAACTCAATATGGTTGGAAAATAGTTTTTATTCAAGCTTCCATTGTAATTGGAATAAATTTAATCCTCTTATTACTTTTCTATAAGGAAGCAGATAGAGAAAAAAGCACAGAATCAGTTGGAGAAGCTATTTTAGGCTCTTTCAAAAATATAATTGAAGCAGTAAAAGATAGTCGCCTTTCTGTTCTGCTAGTTATAATGGTTGGTTTCTGGACTATGTTTAATCAGTTATTTTATACCTTACCAACATTTATTGAAGATTGGGTAAATACGAAAGCATTGCATGAGTCTATTGCCAATGTTTCTCCCTGGCTAGCCAGTTTTATGAGTGGAGGAGGCGATTCTGTTAATCCAGAAATGCTTATAAACTTGGATGCTGGTTCAATTATATTATTCCAATTGCTTGTTTCATATTTTGTTTTAAAAATGCGTCATGTAAGTGCTATGATAACAGGTTTTATTATTGCATCCATTGGTATTGGAATTACATTTTACACTGGAAATGGATTTTATACTATTTTAGGTATCATGATTTTTGCTATTGGCGAAATGATGACCAACCCAACATTCTCATCCTTTATTGCTTTAATATCCCCAAAAGGAAAAGAAGCATTATACATGGGAACCTATTTTTTACCAATATTTTTAGGAAACTTTTTAACAACCTTTATTTCTGGGAACTTATACGAAGCTTGGTCTGACAAATTAAGTTTATTACAAACTGAAATGGCAAAAAGAGCAATTGAAATGCCTGAAATAACTAATGAATTTACCAAAAACGATTATTTTGCTTTGGCTTCTGAAAAACTAAGCATAACACAAACGCAAATGACTCAACTAATTTGGGATACATATAACCCAAATAAAATTTGGTATGTTATTGTTGCAATTGGTGTTGTAACTATCTTGGCATTAACCATTTATGACAGAATGGTAATTCGCCCAAAAGAAGCAAAAATAGCTTAATTAAACAATTAGAAACGCTTCTTTCTTAGGGGCGTTTTTTTTATATCAAACTTTTTAAAATAGTTACAATGAGTAAATCTTCAACCGATTTTTTTAAAACACAAGTTCTAGGTCATCCTGCTGGGCTTTTTGTGTTATTTTTTACTGAAATGTGGGAACGTTTTTCATTTTATGGAATGCGTGCTTTATTGGTGTTATTCTTAGTCAGTGCTTTAGGAATTGGAGGCTGGGATTGGCCACGAGAAAATGCTTTAGCTTTGTATGGGACTTATTTAGCGTTGCTTTACTTAACACCTATAATTGGAGGGATTTTAGCCGATAAATATTTAGGAAATAGAAATGCTATTGTTATTGGAGCACTAATTATGACTTTAGGTCATGCAAGTATGGCTGTAGAATCAAGTCCGTTTTTCTTGTATTTAGGATTGGGATTATTAGTTGTTGGAACTGGTTTTTTTAAACCTAATATGAGTTCTTTTATTTCAATTCTATATCAAGATGTTCCTGAGAAAAAAGATGGTGCTTATACCATATTTTATATGGGTGTAAATGCAGGTGCTTTTTTAGGAATTATGCTTTGTGGATATATGGGTGAAATTTTAGGCTGGAGTTGGGGATTTGGCTTGGCTGGTATTTTTATGCTACTAGGTTTATTACAATTTACATTCGCTCAAAATATTTTTGGCGATGTTGGTAAAAGACCCAATAAAGTAGACAAAACTATTGAAGCTGACAATCATATTAAAATTGAAGACAAATTAAATCCGTTTACTTTAATTGATAAAATTCTTATAATTATTGTTGCCGTTGCTGGATTAACTTGGGTTATTAATGATCCATTATCTAAAATTGGGGATTTTAATTTGTTAAGTTTTGGAGGAACAGACTTCTCTGGCACAACTATAATTGTTACGCTTATTTTATTTTTATACTTATTAGCTTCAAGAATTATTAGATACAGTAGAATTACAAGAGATAAAATGATTGCAGTAGTAATTTTTGCTTTTTTTATTATTTTCTTTTGGGCTTCATTTGAACAAGCAGGAGGATCTATGAGTATTTTCGCAAAAGATTACACAAGTAGAATATTATCTGGTAATTCAGCATTTATTTTCAACATTATAGATATTATTATTACCGTTGTTCCAATAGCAATTATTACGTGGGTTTTATTCTTATTCATTAAACAAACTTTTAAAAAATATTTACTATCTAACATTATTTTAGGGTTTAGTTTTATTATTATTTGGGGATTAATTATTTGGAAAATAAACAACAATTTTAATACCTATTCTTATGAAATTTCATACCCAACATATCAAACAGTTTCTAATGATGGTGCTGTAAAAAATCACCCAATAACTGCTGAAACTATTGTTCCTGAAAATGCCGTTTTAAGTGAAAGCATCACTGTTATTAGATCTTCTTCGGAATATGTAAAAAACGATAAAATTGCAATTATTGATATTGATAAAAAAGGCGTAAATTTCAAATCGTTATCTAAAGAACAAGCTGCTGCAATTTCAACAAATATTAACGCTACCATAACACAAAAAAAAGAAAATGAAATTGAAATCCCGGCAACCTGGTTTTTAATTTTAAACTCTTTATTTATAATCGCTTTTGCACCTTTATTTTCTAAATGGTGGGAAAGTAAATACAACCCAAATCCAGCTTCAAAATATGCTATTGGATTGTTTTTCTTAGCTATCGGATTTGCATTTTTAGCATACGGAGCTTCTGGAATTCCACAAGGAGCTAAAACAGCCTCGGTGAGTATTATTTGGCTAATTTTCGCCTATTTATTTCACACATTGGGAGAATTGTGTGTATCGCCAGTTGGATTGTCTTATGTAAGTAAATTAGTACCTGCCAGAATGATTGCCTTTATGTTTGGAGTTTGGTATTTAGCATTAGCTATTGGGAATAAAACATCAGGTAAAATGGGTTCTATGATTGATGATATTACGGAAAGATATGACATTTCAACGTTCTTTTTAATTTTTACATTTGTGCCTATAATTATTGGTATAATTGCATTATTACTAACGCCCGTACTAAAAAAGTTAATGCACGGCGTGAAATAATTTTATAGAGGTCAGTATTTAAATTCATATCTTTAATTCCAATAAAAACAGTAATAATATGAATATTTTCAAGGGTCAAAACCTTCTAGAGTTCTCTG
>Ga0316202_10000794_pt1 | contig 29634 bp, 29 predicted proteins | sample 3monrhotite_MG_FD_204934 | JGI IMG/M metagenome (GOLD analysis project Ga0316202, IMG submission 204934) | Microbial mat bacterial communities from mineral coupon in-situ incubated in ocean water Damariscotta River, Maine, United States -... | ecosystem: Environmental > Aquatic > Marine >...
TAATCCACTTAACCCAAGTTCGTCGATTTAGGGCGTATTCTTTTTTTGTAACGGGTTCGGGCTCAAAACCTTTTTCATCAAGCAGCTTGTCGAGGAAAATGTTTTTGTTGCCGAGAAGCCAGCGGAAAGCGGCATACCAGGATATACCTCTTTTGAAATCTTCAGAGTTTTGGTTAGTTTGGTTTGCTACAGTAGGATTAAAACAAACTTCAGCCCATGTGTATCTTATTTTAAAACGTTCTTCAGGGGTGTGCTCTGAATGGATACGGGGCTTGTTGTCTAGTCGTGCGATTTTTATTTCCACAGTTTCCACCTCCAAGAATATTAATGCTAGGCCAGTGTAGGCGTGTGGTCAACTTGTTACTTTACAGTCATCCGGACACCTTCCCTGGTTCGACGATAAGTGTTTGTTTTAAACAAACTGAAATTTTAACATGTTACAGTATAGTTATACTGTAACATGTTAAAAAGTACAAAGGAATCCACGTCCTTTAGGGCGGGGTGGGTGTCAATTTAAACTCAAACAATCAACCAGATGATTTCGCAGCTTGTCGCCTTTAGATTTAGCATCTAGGTCGTTTTTGTAATAGAAACATCTTTTAAAATCTTGTTGGTCGTTGTATATTATTTTCCAGAAGCCGCTTGATACAGCAATGCCGTTGCGTCCAATTCGCTTAGGCTGTGAAGGGTAGGTGACGCCGTTGATAACTGTGACTGAACCGAGTTTTGTAGCGATTAAACGTTCATACTTTTCTGCTTTTATCCAAGTACGGCGATTTACAGCTGGAGCTTGTGGAATTATATTTGCCAAGCTGTAGCACTTTTTTAATGATTTTGATGAGCTGTCACAATCCGCATCACTTTTTATATGTCCTCTGTCATAGCCCGAGTGAGTGTAATCTGAATGCGTTGCGCGATATTTTTTGGGAATGCGTTTTTCTTCATAGAAACGCGGACGTTTTTTGATATTTACAGCGTTAACTAAGTCTCCTTTTAGCGTGTAAGAAACGTAACGAGCTGCTTTCAGATTGTAGTCGTAACAAATTTTTAAAGAACCTTTATCTATGATTTGATCGCAATTGCGATTATTGATAAAACTACCGATCTCAGTTGCAGTAGCTGTACCAGAGAATATTCCAATTGTTATAATGATTATGGGCGTAGTTCTCTTGCGTATTTTTTTCCCGATGGACATAATAACCCTCCTTTTTATAGGTGAAAATTACATTTCACTTTAATACTCTTTTTCATTGGTTTGGATTTCATGCCGCCACCCTCTTAGAGGTTTTGCGTCTTCCTTTTCGGCTACCTGTTTTTTTCTTAGGTAGTTTCTTGATATTCTCATCAATAAACGCGCTGCATTCTTTCATGCTAACTTTCTGTTCGTCCGTCAACTCAACTTTGATGTGTTTAGCTATTCTTTCGGCAAGCTTTAATTGTGGCTCGGTTGGTTCTCTGGACGGCATTGAGCCTTTGTGTTTTTCGATAAATGCAGAGCATGATTCTCTTGAATCTGCGATCTCTTCAGGGAGGTCTAAGCCTAAAGTTTTAGATATTGTAACGGCGTATTCAACTGCCTTAGCACTAGGCTTTCTTATCATTTCTTGGTGGGCAATAGTGTGTTTATCTAAATATTTCCTACATAACACAGTGTCATTTTCAAAACCTTTGTCGCACTCGTCACCAGTTATTTTAATAAGATTGCGGATAGTTGCCAGCATGCCGTCGCTAGGTTTTTTTTCTTTTCCATTGGCAACACGCGCCCCATCGTTGCTTGCTGCTTGAATGTCAGAAAGTAGTTTGCCTACTGACTTCTCGATACCATCCATAAAGCTGCTTTGTGTCATTTTACCATTCGCGACATCATTTAATTGGTCTTCCCAAATAGCCGTAACAGCAGGACTAGACGCGGATTCGGGGAGTGCCTTAATTAATGCTTTTCCTGAATCAGTCGCAGTTAATGCTTTTCCTTTTACAGTAATAACACCACGGGTTTTTAATGTTTTAATAACGCTTGCTCTAGTTGCCTCAGTCCCGATGCCTGAAGTCTCTTTTAGAACAGCTTTAAACGCTGGGTCTTCAACATACTTTGCGACATTTGTCATGTCTGAAAGTAAGGTTGCTTCAGTGTAATGTGAAGGTGCGGAGGTAGATTTCTCTTCGATGGTCACAGCAGAGAAAATTCCTTTTGAACCGTTTTCGACAAGGGGTAATTCAGAAGCGTCTTTTTTAGTTGAAGGGATTAGAGCGCACCAGCCTTGGACTTTTGAAAAAGGGTAGGTTGCTTTGAAATCACAATCCATAACCGTTGTTGTGATTGTTGTTTCATCATATTCAAAATCAGGCATTAAACACGTAATAAAGTGCGTTGCAATAAGCATATATGCTTTGCGCTCATCGGCGTTCAAAGCATCTATGTTGGCTGCTTTTTGAGTTGGTATAATGGCGTGGTGGGCAGTAACTTTTTTAGTGTTAAAAACAGTTTTTCGTATGTTTTCTCCTACTTTGTTGATTCCCTGAATATGTATATTAAAATCATTAATGCATTTTAAATGTTCTAAAATAGGCTTTACATCGTCTATTTGTTCTTCAGGTAAGTATGGACAATCTGTGCGAGGGTAGGTTGTAACCTTATGTGTTTCATAAAGAGCTTGGGCAATGTCAAGTGTTTGGTCGGCAGACCAACCCCATTTTTTGTTAGCTTCCATTTGTAAGCCGGACAAACTAAATAGTTTTGGCGGGGCTATTTTTTTTCTCTTACATTCAACGTCTAATTTTGCATTTTCGCCTTCAATTTTACGAGCGATATCTAAAGCTAGGTCTTTGCTATAAATCCGTTTGTCTTCAGGTTTGGATTGTGGGGAATATGTTAGTTTAATAGCTTTACCATCAATCGTAAATTGGCCAGAAAATTCATAAAAATCTTTTGATAAAAAGTTTTCTATTTGGTGGTCTCGCCTTACAATCATTGCAAGGGTTGGTGTTTGGACGCGCCCCAAAGAAACTACACCGCCAGAAGCTAAAAGCGTTGTTGCAGCCATCGTGCCATTCATACCTATTAGCCAATCGGCACGACTTCTTGCCTGTGCAGCATGAAATAGGTTTAGCGTTTCACTACCGTCTTTAATTTTAGCTAATGCGCGATCAATCGAAACAGGGTCTAATGCGCTAAGCCACAATCGAGTTATCTTTCCCTTAAAGTTGAACTCATTGATTACATTCCGGCCAATCGCCTCACCTTCCCTATCTCCATCGGTTGCTATAACAACTTCGCTAGCATCGCCGAACAATTTTTTAATGATGCTTAATTGTTTAGCAGCGTCCTTACTTGGGTTTAAATGCCAAGCACTTGGGCTAGGTAACACAGGCAGTTTAGAGGCCGACCAAAATTCAAGCGAAGGGTCGTAGTGCTCAGGCGGTGCAAGTTGGAACATGTGACCAAAACACCAGGTTACTAATCCTTGATTAGTTTGAAAATAACCGTTCTCTTTAGAAATTTTCCCAATGGCATTGGCTAATGATTCTGCTTGGCTTGGTTTTTCGCATATCCATATTTTAGTGTTGTTTTCAGTTGTCATAATATTTTACTTTTCATGCCTTTTTTTAGATTTATTTTTCGAACGCGCAGCTTTAAAGCCGCTGGGTTTATCGTTCCATATCTTTATCTTTGGATTTATTGATTCCGGATATCCGCGAAGGTTTGATATTGTCTTTTAATATTTCTTGTACTGCATTTTTTGATGCTGAAGCTTTTTGTAAGTCTTTATCAGATACATTTTTTAGGTTTATTATTAGACCTCCCTTTTGCGCCAACTCTTTGATGGTTGCAAGTGCGACAGTTGATGCAGCTCCAGGCTTCACACCGCTTTTTTCTAGTGTGTTATATTTATCAACATAAATACCTGCGGCCAATTCAGCGAAATCTTTCGTTGATAACGCTTTTAGTTCTTTTGTACTCATTGTGGTTTCTTTGTTGCTTTCGATAAGCTTGTCAGCTTGTCCTTTTGGGTTTTTCCAATCTAACTTTCTATTGTTCAACTTATTAACGGTGTTGGCTGCCAACTTAGCCGCTTGTTCTGGCTCTTTTGTCATGTTTTGCTTAATCCAGCCTTTCATTTGTTCAAGGCCGTTTACTTCTTTTGTTGTTAGTCCCTGCTTGTTTAGTATTTCAGTGAAATCTTTATCAAATCCTTTCATGACAGTTGTTTTAAGTTTGAGTTGTTCAATTTCTTTTTCGTAGTTTGATTTCTTTTCATTCCTTAAAACTGTGGCTTCTGCGATGAGTGTTGCGGCGGGGTCGGTTGCTGCGCGTTGCATATAAGCATCCTCAACGCTTATGCCTTTCTTCACGTCAACTGCAATTTGTTTGGATAAGTCTTTGTGTGCGACACGGACAAGCTCATCAATTTGCGGTAGTGATAACTTTTCTAGTCCTTCTTTCCCAATATCTTTATCCCAGTCGGGAGACACCCTATCTGTCATTTTTACAATAAACCCAGCGTCTTTTAAGTAGTTTTGAAGATCGCCAGAGTCAGGGCTATTTAGCATTGTTATTTCATTTTCTAAGCCTTCAAGCCGTTTTTCATCTTGCGATTTTTCCAAAGTTTTCCCGTTGAGCTTTTGTATTGGTTCCAAATCAGTTCCCTCAGAAACTGAGAGTGCATTCTCATAAGCTTGAAACTCTCGGTCTGTTCCCATATTTTCTAAAACATGATTCCAATTAAGTTTAAAACCTTCGCTTTTTAACATTGGATTTAATGTGTCGATAGCAATTTGGCTGCTGTTTTTATCATTTAACACTTCCTTAAGTGTATTGAATTGCTCCTGAAGTAACTTGGCGTACACGGCCTGTCTATCATGACCATCATTGGGAAGGATTGCCGCATAACCAAAATCCAGGTTATCAAGTAACGCGCGTTTATTATTTGGCATTGTTGCCATGTCTGGATCCACACCTTGATCTTTAGCAAGTGCTCTTTTTAAAGCTATTGAATATTCCATAATTACTCTCCTTTTAAGCTTCTTGTTCTGAGCTGTCTTTAACTTCACTTTCGATACTTCCGATCATTTTTTTCATTTTCCTATTTTCAAAAAAAAGAGGGAGCCTTGCTTTGGCTGGTCGGTTCCTAAACCCTTGGGTGTGTAATATCATTTCGCCGGTGGGCATGGAACCTACGTCTTGTGGCAGTATCAAAAGGCGTTTTTCTTCTGAATGGCTTGTGCTGTTTGACTTTGATACGGAGTATGATTTTTTTTTGGCTGTGTAGTATCCGGAGGATTCGCTAATTGCTTTATTAAGCGCGTCCGTATTTTGGGGTACATGTATGTGGAATGCACAGGATGACTTGAACGTTGATACTTTTTCCCGTCCGTAAATTTCGGTTATCTGTGCCTCGTCCTGGCAGCAAAATATAGAGCGGACACGGTTAGAGCGCTGTAGTGCGGGTGCGTCAACGATTACATCCATCTTTCCGAGTCTTGGGAACTCATCGAGGAAATAAGTTATGCCACATTCTTCTTTTTTCGGTTCATTCGATAAAAAGTGGTCTGCAAAAGTTTCTAAAATTATTCTTAAAGGAATAGAAAATCTTTTTGTGTCTTTGTTTTTGACACAAAGGTAAAGAGAAACCCTTTCTTTTCTAAACATTGAAGGGTCAAAATCGCAAGATGAAAATGCCTCTGAACATCTTGAGTCTGCAAACCCTGCCAGCCCCGTTGAGAAGGTCGACACTACTGATCCAAACTCTTTATCGGGCCTTCCTATTAGGTCGTTACCAAGTAATAAAAGGTATTTATCCATGTCGTCCTCGTTTAAGTCGAGGTAGTTCATTAGCCAGCCTTTTGTGCCTTGAATAATAACGTCGTTATCTTCGTCCTCTTCAATAAATCCTGCGCTTTCGAGCGCTCTCTCACGCACAAGAGGGATAGAGGTTTCTTTTTTTTCGCTTATTTCTATAAGCGCGAAAAAAATAAAAACATTTCGCGCCCCCATTATCCAATGCGAGTCGCCTGTTTTAACATCGGGATATATAATTGTTGCTAGTGATTCGACGGCTCCGATAATTTCGTCCCAATCACTGCCGATAATTTCTTTTGCAAGTGGGTTAAATTTTGCACTGTCTTTGTCGCCAGGGCTAAACCTAAAAACCTTAGAAAATTCAGATCTTCGTTTCGAAGTTTTGTTGAACAAGTCATACTTTACATCGTATGCAAGAATTGAGTCCCCACAGCTTAGTAAGTTGGGGATCATTAATCCCACCGATTTAAGCGAGTTGGGTGGCGCAATAAAAATAACCGATAGGTATTCTTTGGTTCTTAAAAATTTACCCTTCCATTTTCCCAGAATAAAACCCGTTTTGGAGAAAAGTTCCATTTTCTTTAGATCATGCTTGTTTGCCCATTGAGCGTCCCCGTATGCTTTTGTGCGTGTCATGTAGGGGTTTAAAATGATGCTACTGGCGATTACCAGCAACCCAGCCAAGGTAATAAGCTTTAGCTCTTGTGGCGCGCCTTGTCCGCTTCTAAGTGAGGCGTTCCATAAGTCATACACAATTGAAGGGTGAAAAGGTTGTTCCATAAAGTACACGACACCAGCAGATGTAATGACATAGAACAGGAATAAAGAGACCAGGAGAACAAGCGATAATTTTAGTTTGTCCATTACTTACATCCAGACCAAGTTTGGTTTATCTCTTTTAACTTTTCCTTCTTCTTCATGGACTTTCATTTCGATGATTAGCCCCACATTATTAAGCTTTTTGAGAATGTAGTTTTCATCGAAAGCCATGTTTCCATCTTTAAGGCCAGCCGCAAGCTCAACAATTCTTGCTTTGGCTTCGCTGGCACTGTTGGCGTGGAAGGTGGCTAGAACACCTCCATGCCCTGTGTTAAGTGCGTTTAAAAAAACCATGACATTAAGCTCTCTAACTTCCCCGACAATCAGACGCTGGGGTGCATGCCGCATCAAGCTCATTCCAACGCCTTTATATAGTTCGATACGTCCTTGGTCGGGGTGAAAAACCCAGTCCTGCTTTTTTTGTTCCTCGTTTAGGTCGTGTTCGTCTTTGGGGATGAATAATTCTTTTGGGTCTTCAACTGTTATGATTCTTTCCATTTCAGGGATGTTTTGAATGAGAGAATTACAAAGAGATGTTTTGCCTGAACCTGTAGCACCGATCACAAAAATATGCTTTCCTGACCGGATCGCATCTTTCACTTTTTTACAGTCTTCTTCAGAAAAATAAGTACTTAGTGGCAAACATAATGCCGCACCAAGGCGAACAGACATCATAAAGCCAGAGTCCACCGTTGAGTAAGCATCTACTTGTGCTCGGAATCCGTAAGGCTTCGGTAATGCGCAAGAAAAAGAAGGGCTGTCTTCATCAAAAATTTTTTCACTTAACACGGCGAGATGCCGTGCAAGCTTCATTAATTTTTTAAGGTCTAAATTAACGTCTGTGATGATTTTCCTCTTCTCACTTGTGACGACCACAATTTCGTTTGGGCGGTTGATGTGAAAGTCGGTTAAGTTTTCCATGGTTAGATAAGGCAGCAACGGGCTAAGGTGCAGCCGCGTTGCTGGTTTACCTTCGTGAATAAGTTCAGTCATTATAACGCAGGCTTTGTTGTGCCGCCCAAGACGTTGGCACCAAGACCAATGGATAATGGATCATCGTAATAGAAAAATGTTCCGTCGGCTCTTTTGTATTTTGTTCTTGCGATGTAATTGTTACGCGTTCCAGTGCAGGATCTTGTTGTGGTCATAAGAAACGCTGTTACCCCTGACCCTGGCGTAGTTATTGCGTTTCGGCCTTGTTTGTGTGTGGTGATACAGGTTCCTATGTTTTTCGACCAGCCATTGGTGTTAATTGCATTGCCATCAGGCCAGACTACTGTTTGATTTAAGGCTGCTGTTAACTCGGCATCAGTTATGGTGGGATATATGCCAAATCTTGATTGTTGTGTTTTTGTTATTGGAGTCATGCTAGGGAAAGATTGCGTTGATACTATGACCCAATTTTTACTACTTATTGTGTAAGGTATTGCTGAGGCGGTTGGTGCGCAGGGTTTAAGTACGACGAGACCAGCAGTTGAGGCGGCTTCAGCTGTTGTGTCTATAATCGTTCTGGTTTGTACTGTTGCCAGCCTAGTTGCGTCGTCGTTGATGTAGCTACATGTAGGTACGCCTTGGATCGTATGGGCATAAACAACACTCGCCGAAGGTGAGCAAACAGCGTCTTTATATGTGATGTTTCCATTTGCTCCGGTGAGAAATGTTTTTACCAATTGTCTGCTTTGTCCTGTTGCAAAATTGTTAGCAAACTTTCCCTGGCAAAATTCTTCACCTATTGTTGCTCCTGTTACCGAACAGCCTGTAACTTGATGTTCAATAGATGCTGAATCGAAATAAACAAGTCTCTCTTGCGGTATATTCCTGCCTGTTACTGGATTGGGTTTTGCTGTGCACCCGACAGGGGTGAATGAATGCGGGTATTTAAAAAGAGGGTTTTTTGAATCCTGGCATCCTCGGACAGTCTGTGTTGTTTGCTGTCCGTCTGTATAAGTTAATTTAGTTTGTTCTACTGAAAATTTCAATGGCAGGTCATCGCGAATGCTACAGCCTGTAGTTGTCTCGGCAACTGGATAAGCTGTGGCTTTGTCAGTAATGCACCCTTGGTTTCCGACGTCTGCTATAGTTCCATTTACAGTCGCGACATACCTAAAACTGTCGCTTGCGGACATGTTTAAATAATCAATGAAAGGCTGGCAATTTTTATTATATTCTTTTGTTACGTTAAATGGTACTCCTATATCTCCACAGACAGTTTGGGAAATCATTGTGCCGGCACCGTTATAAGTAACAGTTTTTTGTTGATCGAAAAGCAGTAATTTAGGCTTATCAAATCTTTGTTTACAAGCCGTGGTCACAGTTTTTGTGATAGGTCGGGTGGTGTCTTCTGTACATGCTTGTTTTACAGCAAGTCTACCACCGACTGATGCAGTGAGTTCATACCATTCATTGATGCTGTTGGGAGCCTGACAGCCATAGGTTTTTGCTAGTGTGGCAGGGCTGCCGACATCTACACATCCTGTTTCGGAAATCACTGTTCCTGCACCATTTAAGGTTTGGGTATTTTCTTGTTTCCAGTATTGCAGACCTACAGGGTCAATGCGGTCTGAACAGGTTAATACTTTCGTGGAAGTGATGGGTCTGGAGGTGTCTTCTGTACATGAGAGTACTGGTATTGTATTACCCTCCATGAATGTTGCTAGTTCATACCATTCATTGATACTGTTGGGAGCCTGGCAGCCATAGGTTTTTGTGATTGCACTGGGTTGTCCTGCAATATGACAAGCCCCGGAATCGAGTACTGTTCCGTTTGAATCGGTTACCTCTACGCGCTCTTGTCTGTATGCGACAAGACTCACAATGTCAAAAGAAGGTTCACAAGCGATAGTTGTTCTTGTTTTTACTGACGCTGTTGGGCTTCCGGATGCCACTTGTGGAGTGCTCACAGCTGGTATTGTTCCACCGCTGCCGCCACCTGCTCCTTGGGCTTGTGGAACGAACTTGGCTTTTTTCTCTTTTTTCTTTTCCTCTGCCGATTTTTCACTTTTTGCAGATGGGTCTTTTATCAAGTTCTTATATGCTGCGATTACTTTCTTTTTGTTTCCTTTCGCCTTTATCGTTGTGCCGGCGTTAATTATTGTTTGTCCGCTTGGGCTTTTTTTAATTTTGAAGTGAGAAAAAAATTTAGGCTTGATTGCTTTTTTCTCGCCTGTAGGCGAAACTATAGTGTGCCATCCGACTGTTACTTTGTATTTTGATCCAGCCTCTTGTTTGTTAACACGGCCAACTACGCGAGCTTCATCAAGCCCAGCTTGTATTTCTTTGTCTGATAAATCAGAGAAAGATCCTACAATAGGATCTCCTGACTCTAGGACGTCTTGTTGTGCAACTTTTATTTTCATAATCTCTGCTTGCACAGGCGGTGCAATCATTAACATGATGATACTTATTAACATTATTTTCTTCATTTTGTTCTCCCTTTCTTTTTAAAAATATCTACTTCGACGCTGTTTTTAATTGGTTTTCTGAACCAAATATCTTCTTGGATGCTGATTTGTATTATCTTCCCTGCTGGTATCGTAATGATTGGGTTTAAATTGAAATTTTGCTGAATGACTGCTTGTGAAACCTGGCTAAGTTGGGTGCTTAATGCGTTCGATGCCACTGCTTGGTTTTGGTTGTTTACAGGTATATTCATTTGTCCACCTGCTGATATTGTTGAAACCAGCAAGGCCAAACCGAACCTTTCCCACAGTCGATTATCAATATTGCCCCCTAGCCCAGTGCGCCCCATTGCATCGGCGATTGGCGCAGCAATATTGATGCTTATACCATTTGGGGTGATTATTCGGTTCCAAATAGCTTGGATTCTACGTTGTCCTGAATTGTTGCTTTTTTGATATACTCCAACCGCTTTTGATCCTGTCGGGATCAAAACATTTCGCCCATGTGCTGAATAAACATTGTGGTCAATCAGTGCGGTTATTTTCCCGGACAATTCGGAGTTAATCTCTTCAATAAGAACAGCGGAAATATTACGGTCTTGCGTTATCGTTCGTGATAAATCAACAGGGAAACTTGCGTATTTTGGGTTTAACCCACTGTCTTCATAATTTTCTTGGGTGTTGGTGTAGGAAGGTTTAAAATCACCACCTCCCAAGGCACTCATTGATACAGTAGAACCCATGCGCGCTTGGTTTATTCTTTTTCTTTTATTTTCGAGCGCGATTTTTTTATAGTCGACATAAGGCGCTTGTACTTGCGGTGTTGCCGCGGCTAATCGAGCGCGCTTTTTCGCTGTTGCTTTTTGCTGCTTGAGTTTGGGGTTCGGTGTTGCTTTATCCCAGGTGATTTTTTTAGGATCTGTTTTCTTTTGTGGTTTTGCTTCAGGGACATTAAAATAATCATCAGGCAGGGCGGGTGAAGAAAACCGTGTTATTTCATGTTTTGAATGTTCTTTTTTAGCTGGTACAATATAATAAATGCCAGCGCCTACAAGCCCTGTTCCGACAAGAATTAGCCCCCCGAGAACCCAGGGAGACAAAGAGGTTTGAATATCGGGATTCACTGGCCTTTTCTGATACAAGCATGGCTTGTACCGTGCCTGAGCGTCCACTTATCGCTAACGATTTCCGCGATTAATGTTCCACCGCTTATACGGGTGTTTACAGGGTTATCATAACCGTCAACAACACGATATACGGTTGGAAGGCGGCGCACCTTGTCTAAGTTCTTTTCCGCAAATTTGAAGTAGGTAAAAACACCATCATCAAAAACAAGCTTTGGTTTAAGCTCTTGGTTTCCTGCTTTGAAAAAATAACCAGTGTTGATGTCTGTAGCTCGGACTCCTTTGAGGTGCCTTAGATACTCACCGTCTACCCCTTTATGTTCGTTTAGCTCCGTGTTGATAATTTTGAGATTGTTTGAAGCTTGAATTTTAGGGTTGACGTATTTAACCATTAGTAACGGCAGCTTTTCATTTTCTACGCCGATTGAGCGAATATATAAGTTATATGAGTTTCCTGAATTACCGATTAAAATTAAGTTCGTGTCTGCGCCTCGATTACGAACAGCAATATTTCCCCACCTTTTATTTTTTGATGGAGTCCATGTAAAGTTAGTGTTATCACCAATCACAAAATCGGTGATCTCTTCAGGGAAATAAATACCTGTGGTCATAAACTCACGGACTGCCACCTTGACCGTTTCACCCTCTTTATAGTTCACTATAAGCGTGTTGCTCATCGGGTTGGTGTCATCAAATGCGTATTGCACTGCATTTAAGTCAATTCGCCCTTGGCTCTCTCCAAACATCGCACTTGCACCATCGGTTGATAAAGTGTCTTCAATTTCGGTTGCTCCTGCATAATTTACGGAGCCTAAAAAACAAGCTAAACAAGCTGTTATAACGTTAATTTTTCTCATGTATTTTACCTCTTTTAGCGATTTGATAGCCTGAAACTTTTAGCCCTAAAACATTTTCATAACGTTTATCAAAAGACACTTCTAACTCAATAAATTCATACGTTATTGTTGCAACCCATTGGTTGCTTACCGCCTCGCCACCATTAACTTTATCTTTTGTCTCGTATTCAATTTGGATAATGTTGTCATCGACAAAATTGGGGGTTCTGGTTGTTTCAATCTCTCTTGTGAAATCTGGGTTGTTTACCAATGATTTATCATTTTCTAAGTAATTATTAAAAAACCACGTCCATACCTCTTTGCTGGACTGAATGAAGACATTTTCAAAGCGTGGCTGTTCTGTCGCATGGTCAATTTTTTCACGATTGACCATGTAAGAAATTAACGCCTTTTCAACGATTAGCTGGTTCTTTGTGAATTCCGTGTTGCTATCAATCACCCGAATAAATTTTTGTTGAGCATTTGACCACTCGTAAAATACAGCTTTGGTGATCGTGATTGGGTGTTGTAAATTCCACACTAAAACACCGAGCAATATAAGCACTACAGGTATCCAAAGCAGGGCTATTTGTAGTCCTCGAAAGCGTGCAATATCCTTATAAACGCGATAACTCGCGTCAGGTTGGATAATGTCGTCAGCTCGCTTAGCCATGATGTGTTGTTATGCTTCCACACGCGCATGGGCTTTTAGGCATGTGATCGGCTGTTGCACAGCCTGTGATGCAAAGCAGAATTACACCGATTAGAATTAGTTTTTTCATGTTGTTCTCCTGATGTTAAATTTTCCATCCGTCTGGGCCTTGTTTACCGTGTTTTTGACCCCAGCTTGCTTTCCATCCAGCTTTTGCGGCATTAGTAACCTCTTTTGCACCGCCTTGTGATATGCCTGTTTTATTTGCAATTTTATTCATAACTCCTGCGCCTGCCGTCACGCCGCCTACTGCACCTGCTATTGTTCCACCTAGTCCGCCAACGGAACTTATTGTTCCGCCTGTCAAAGCGGCAGCCCATTCGGGTGTTTTTTGTAAGAGGAAAAAGACAATGGCAAAAATAACAAAGATTAAAAAAACTTTTGGGTTATATACGGTTTCTTGCACCATAATGTCGCTTGCTGCGTCGGTAATAAAAACATTACCGATCCCCATTACGATACCGCAAAATGGCGGAATTAATGCCATAGTGAAAATAGCCTTTAACCAAGCTGTGAAAATGTGTCGGGTGAATGGGATGCCAGCAAAAATAAGGATGATGGGTGCGGGAACCATTAGAATGTGCATGCTGACAAATCCAATCAGGGTAAACACGGCAAAAGCTGCGTACACAATGCCATATCCAAGCATGATTAGCCCCCACACAGCTAAAGGCACAAGTTGAACCAGCTTACTGAAAAAACCGATGTTGCTGTCAGTTTGTTGAAAGAGTGCGGCTAATAATTTTTGAAAAACACTTTCTGCGCTGATAAAAATATCACTCATTTTTGCTGATGGGTTGGTTGGGTCGGTGAAAAATGCAGTGAGGTTTAATGATGTGTTGTAAATTGGGTGGTAGAACCAATTCATAAAACCTGCGGCTTTGTCTGTGTAAACAAGCTCGTACACAGTTGTAAAAATAATAACTGTGGTAATAAATGTTGCAAACATGGACAGCGAACCGCCCTTTAATAACATCAAGCCGAAAATAACAAAATACAACGTTAACAAGAGTAACGCGGTGCCTTGAAATTCTTGGGATAGTGGGACAAACACCAGTGTTAGGTAATTTTCGCACGTCGTCAGAATGGCTTTGTACCAAAGCTCGAACATTATATTTTTGAGTCCAGGTCTAGTTTGGACTTGGTCATTTTTCTGTACCGTTTTTCGATTGCACTTTCAGGTTTTTTGCTTTCTTCTTTGGCTTTGGGCTGTTTTTCAACTACAACTGGCGGTTTTGGGGTAGGTATAACAATTTCTGTCGAAGGCTTCTCATCGCTACAGCTTGTTAGCATGCTTGTAATAAAAACTGTTAAGATTATTTTTTTCATGTTGTTCTCCTGGTGTTAAATTTTTGAGTCTAGGTCTAGTTTGGACTTGGGTATTTTTCTGTACCGTTTTTCGATTGCGCTTTCAGACCCTGTTTTTTTAAGTAGTTTGATCTCTTTAAACCGCTTTTTTATTCTTTCTAGAGATTCAGATCCGGTATAATCTTTGGCGGCGGATGCTTGTGCCATGCTTGCAAATACGCGGAGCATGTCCTTTTGTCCGTAAATAATTTCTAGTAGTAGTCTATTGCTTAGTGCGACGTGCTCAGAAAGGCTTTTCTTGCCGCCGATCTCGTTGGATAATCTATCGATTTCTTTGGTTCTGTTTTCCATGCCTTTGAGTAAGGTTGCAGCAACTTGTAGACTGTTTCTTGATAGTCTTTGTGCTGCGGCTTTTTGGATAGCTGCTTGTCGCTCTTTTTTCTCTGCACTTGCGGAAGGGTCGGTTTTCCCCCAAATGCGGTCGATATCTAAATTGACCTGTTCCCAATCATCAAGCTTTTCACCTTTATAAAGCTTGTCTTGATTTGAACTGAAGTATTCTGCATCTTTAGAAAGTGCGTTTATTTTGTATTTTGTTGTGTATTCAAGGGATTTTATCCTTTTTTCCATGCGCGCTGGGAGCCCTGCAACTCGATTATATTGGCCTTCGAGCCTGTTTTTCATTTGCTTGAGTTTTTCAATCCCCAGAATTTGTTTTTCGTAGGCTTTCATAGCTTGGTCGATTTGTTGTTCCATTTTATAAATTTGGTCAACGTAATAGCTGTAGGAACCAGGATCACTTACAAGGTCTCCGATTCCTGCAACGCTGTGTGCTGTAGATGTGGTTATGAAAAACGAAATAATAAATAGAGTTATCCGCGTGCTTTTCATGCTTCCCCCTTTTTGATTAGCTCAACAAGTGTTTTTTGAATCATCCTTGTTCGCTCTTCGTCTGTGTATGTGCGTGTTCCTTCATTGATTGTCATATCAACAATCTTTGCAGCAAGCTCGAGTTCCCTGGCGTCGTCGGATTCCGTGTCGTTTTTGAAATAGCGGTTAAAAAAACCTAGTTTTTGCAAAATGAGTGAAAGAACAGCCCACCCGATTATTACAAAAAATGTATAACCCATTGCAAATATGATGTATGCAATGACACCTGAAATAACCCAAACAATTAAAAATATTTTCCTATCCCCCCCCTCTTCTTCTTTCATGCTATCTCTCGTTGCCGATGTATTTTTCTTTCCAGTCGCCGCCATCCTCGATGCAGTTTCGAAGTCGCGAGACTTCGCGCCGAGCCGAGCTTAGAACTTTTAGATTTCCGCCAAGGTCTGATAAATCGACGTTAAGGATAGTCGAGCGGCCATCCTTGCGTTTGACCATTGCGTGGTAGTGCGACGGCGTACGTATCCATTTAAACTCTGATTCAGACAGTCCTAGAGCGTCGATGTAATGCTCTCTTTCTGCTGAAGGGTTCGGGTACAAAATGAACGTTCCGCAGTTGTCTAAAAGCTCTGTTCCGTATTTGTGGTTTGTTAAAACTTTTAGCTCTTGTATCGCTCCGATAAATATGCCATCGAGTTTTCTTATTTCCTGTGGCCATTTCGGGATCATGTGTCCAATCGGAGAATCTAAAAACTTTACAAGTTCGTCGAAAAAGACGGCGTTTGGACATGGGTTTTCTGAAACCTCGGTTTGAAAACCGTGAAAAACGTACTCTGTTACAGCACCCAAAATCTCGGGAATATTTAAAAGCGTTGTCATATCGAAGCCGACCATCTGACTGTCGAAATTCAAAGCGTCTGTGTCGCCATTGAAGTAATCACCATACGCGCCGCCCGGTAACCACTTATCAATGGACGCACGAATGTTACCTTTTCTTTTTAAGCCAAACTCGTCAGCCAAAGCCGCAAGCTTGCGATCTTTTTTATTGAGTTGATATGCTGTGTCGATTGCCTGGCTAATCAATTCAATACTTTCGTCGTCATTTTTGGATGTGCAATTTTTAAGCCACGAGGTTAAAAATGCGCGGTTATTCCCATTGTCAGGCAAATGAAAGGGATTGAGTTCGCACTTTTCATCAAAGTCTGTGTACGTGCAGTCGAACAATTTGAAGGGTACTTCTAAGCCATTAGACTTGTCGAATGCCAGGACTTTAAATTTTGCGCCGTTTCGTTGAAATTTGGTTGCTTGTGATAACAAAAAACTGATGAGTGTTGTTTTTCCAGAGCCAGAGCCGCCAATTATGATCGTGTTTCCGTTCTCTTCTTGTCGTGGGGACTTGTGAAAAATAAATCCGTGATCTGCACCGCTCACGGTCTTAAAATGGCATACAGGGGCATTTCCCCAACTGCATGACTCACTGCCAAGGTCATCGGCTTGAAACGTCACGAAATCCGCTACAGTTTCATTTGTGACCATATTTTTTTTGCTTCTCACGTTTAAATGTTCGAGGTCGGGAAAGTTTGCCCAAAAAAGGGCTTCGGTGTGGATAGTTTCGCGCACAGACTCAACTTTAAAACCGCTTAAGAGGACGTTTTTTACTTCCCTCGCAGCATCGTCAAGCTCATCTTTATTTGTGGACAATATTTGTACTGTAAACCCGTGCGTTCCCCAGGAGATATTTCCAGCCTCTGTTTCTTCAGCGGCAAAAGTAAGTTGGTCAATTGCTTCACCACCATATTTAGTAAACCCGAATGTTGTCGCTATTCTTTTATCAATAATTGAAAGCGCCTTGTCTTTTGTCGTGGGTGAAAAACTTTGTCTGGTATGTAAGTTATAACTAAGCGAGTAGAGCATGCTTAGTATTTTCGATGTTGAGGCATCCGGATAAGCAAGTATCGACAGCCATGTTGAATATACGCGCTCTTGCCCGTCATTATACACCATGTAATTTTCAAAGCCTGTCCCTTTTTCAGGACGCGGGAATTCAATATCTGAGCCACCGATATAGGCTCCAAGCTCGTGCGCATTTGTAAAAACTTCGCTCTTGCTTCCCTTCAAGAGTTGCGAGAAAAAGCTTAACAATGAGCTTTCTTGTTTTGCTTTGTCGTATGTTAAAAAATCTGGTTTCCAAACAGCCAATTCAACAAGTGTTTTCTTGCCTAGATCGTTAAGTTCTTCGAATCTTTTTTGAACTGCCGCATCTTCGGTTTTTGTAGATCCTAGGATAGATGCGTTAATTTTACCGCTTCTTGTCCGCATCACTATATAATGCTTTATTCTGTAGCTTTCTTTGAACTTGTTATTATGTTTTTTTTCAAGCTCGCTAATGATAGGGCTGGGAAAATTTGATATCGAAGGTGTTTGCTTATGCAGCTCTTTGAATGTGTGAATTGTAACAAAATGTTCTTTGCTTAAGTGTTTAAAAAATAGCTGTCTTGCTTGACGCATAAAATCTATTTCGTCTTCGCCCTTGCTTACGTAATCAAGCCCCTCAAGACCGATAACTTTGACATACTCACCATTTTTAGTTCTTAGTGTTGTTTCGTCCACAACACAATCGAGCGAAAACATATCTTCGATTTTAGGAACTTTTTGGTCGGCTTCGAAGAAATTAAAGCTCATAATAAATATTTATTCGCAGGGCTTTTGCTTTTATTCGCAATTTTAAAAAATCGGGTTAAAAATATTTCAAACCAATCGACATCCTTGCTTGTTTGATGCCAACCGAATAACCATGTTGATATCAAAACAAGCAGGAATGCTTTTAATGCGCCTGATCCTGAAAAAGCGAACGTCCCGTACATCGCAAGTAAAGCTGCTATTATGGTGACATAGATCCAATTCTCAGGAATGCCTAGCCATAATTGTTTTTTTGTGAGCGCATTAAAAAGCATATGCTTTTTGTTCACTATGCAACTATCCATGTTGCTAGTTCGCCAGCAGCGCCGATGACAACGCCAGCCACAAGAATTTTTACAGCAGTTTCTTTTTGAAAATTAGCGTAAAGCGTTCCTAGAGCTGCAACGATAATAGCTATTGTAACCGCGATCAGAGCCAGAGTCCCAGTTAAAAATAGTTTAGCGTCTTCTCCTTTCTGATCGATAGCAGAGAAAGTGCCTGCCGCATCTGCGATTTCAGGTGCGAAAAAGCCGACGGTCAAAATAGCAATCGCCGTGGTTATGATTCTTGTTTTAGTTGGTTTTTTATTAAGGTTCATTGTTTTCTCCATAAAATAAACTCCCCTTCTCCATAAATGGGGGGATAATTAGAAGGAGTGACACAATTGTATTTTACCCTTTGAAAAAGAGTACTTTGTTTTTTTCGTTGCTTAAACTTTAGATCCCCACCCTTAGTTTGCCTTCTTAGGGTAGACCATAAATTATGAAGCGCAAATTTATTTCTTTTTGCTAGACCCACGCCTTACCCCTGTTTGGGTAAGCACGGTGACTGATTCAATTTCTGGGAAATGCTTCTCTATATACTGAATGGCCGTGTTTAAATTCTTCCACGTTTTAATGTCATTTAGTTTTGTTAATAGCGTGCCTTCAGCATTTCCGTCGGGATTTATAATGAGTTTGTACCAGGTTGCGTTTTTATGCTCTAAGGGTTCAAGGAGAACTCTCACTTCGACGCTTAGCCCTAATATTGCTTTCAACTCACTTTCTTTCACAGTCCACATGCCCCCAATCTTAATATATATTTAACTGATTATCACATTACACATCCCGAATCATACAAATCGGTTTCCAAAAGTCAATAAATGGATTATGATTCAGTAAATTCGGGATGTGTAATGTGTTTATTTGATTTATATAAGATTGATTTTTAATTTAGTCCGTGGAGGGTTTGATTTATGGAAGAACCATTGAAAAAACAATTAACTTTAGGCGGGGTTGAAAACTCCCTCGATAGAAGGCAAAAAAAAATTATTGATGGCATTGAAAAAGTAAATAGCAGTTCTACACAAGATCTGTTTTTTCTTTCGAGGCCATTTGCTTCCTTGTCTCTTCCTCATAGGGTCTCATGGAGTAAGTCAGTTGTTAGTGCTGGAGATGGTGCCAAAGTTGAGTCTCTAATACATCATGTAACAAATGGCCGTGACAGCCTGACAGTCGAAGGGTCGCCAAGCTTTGGACTGCCATATGGTACATACCCCCGCTTATTTCATTATTATATTTGCAGTGAAATAAAACGAACAGGGAAAGCAGAAATTTTCCTAAATAGTTCCCTAGCTAAGTTTATGGAAGAGCTTGGATTTACAAATGCTAGTACCAACCAGAGAAATCTGTTTTATGGCCAAATAATCCGTTTTCTCAATGCAAATTACCGTTTAGAAAAAACAAATTCAGATGGTTCTAAAACAGTTGTGATGGCAAATAAAATAGTAGCTAGCTATGACATTGACAGCGTTTGGTTTGAGCGTGCAAGCGCTAAAAAACCAAAAACAACACGAATCATTTTCAATGACTGGTTTGTCGAAGAAATTCTAAATAGTTCAGTTCCGTTTAATCGCGAGGCCATTTTAAGTCTCAAGGGATCATCTTTAGCAATTGACTTGTACTCCTGGATCACTTGGCGAAGTCATACTTTAAACAAATCAACTAAAAAGCGTGCTGTGATTAAACTTGCCGATTTTGAAAAGCAATTAGGGCTGTCTTATGGACGGCCAAGAGATTTAAGGCGAGATTTAGAAAAAGCTTATAACGAAGTCCTCGCTTTATACCCACAAGCGAAAATGGTTATCGCTGCGGATAGCATTACGCTTCACTCTTCAAGCGAGGCTATCTCCCAAAAGGACAAGCCTTGATGTCCTCACGCCAAACCGTCTATCTACTCGCGCTTTGCTCAACAAAGTCTCAAGAGTCAATGTACTCGCGCTTTAGGCACTAAACAAACCGTCTATCTGCTCGCGCTTTGCTCAACAAAGTCTCAAGAGTCAATGTACTCGCGCTTTAGGCACTAAACAAACCGTCTATCTGCTCGCGCTTTGCTCAACAAAGTCTCAAGAGTCAATGTACTCGCGCTAAAGCGTCAATGTACTCGCCGCTGTGCATAACTCTGTGAGTTCAAAAAGTTATACAGTCAATGTACTCGCGCTGAAACGTCAATGTACTCGCGCTAAAGCGTCAATGTACTCGCGCTAAAGCGTCAATGTACTCGCGGAAAATCGCCGTAGAGCCTTATGCCCCAACGCTTTCAGCGATCCCCATGTAATTACATGTAAATACATATAATAAACATGTAGTAGGTGGTGGTTTTTTTGTGGATAAGTGGATCAAAAAAGCAAAAGCAAGCAGTGAACGCCCTACGGCATAAAGCCGTAGCCAACCCTAAAGCTAACGCTTTAGCCTCGCACTGATGAATAGCATGCTTTGCATGCAATCAAATTAGAATTTTTTTTAATAAGCTACGCTACGCTGCGCAGACAAGCTCCACAAGCAAGCTGGATGCCTCTGCTCCCGTTGGTCGCGGCATCATCCCGCGTGCATGTTTCACTTTGTCTATTCCGCACGGGCAAAGCCCGCTTATATCATCGCCCTTCATAAATGAGGCGACGAGATAAGCGGTCCTTTTTTATTGCCCGTTACTCCGATTTGATTTTATGGGGTCTTGCCCCCAAACGACGCGAGGCTCAAAGATAAGCGCCGAAGTATTCCACTAATAGCTCTTTGAGAGGCTCTAAAGGGCTTGTGCTGCATTTTTTGATATTTTTAATACTTAGGTGCGGAAATGATTCGAAAAGTCGTTTTAATTGGCTTGCAGAGCCAAAACAAGCATGTCGTCGGCTCCTTTGCACAAATTTTAAAAGCTTTGATTAGCTTGATTCAAACGTTGAAATGAATAGTAAAGTGTTATTGAGAAAAAAAAAGGATACTTTTCAGTATCCTTTTCTATTAAGCCGCCTATGTGGCGGTAAACAAGATAAACTATAATAGATGGAGCACAAAACGTATATGCAGAAGCACAAAACGTATATGTAGAAGCACAAAACGTATATGCAGAAGCACAAAACGTATATGTAGAAGCACAAAACGTATATGCAGAAGCACAAAACGTATATGTAGAAGCACAAAACGTATATGCAGAAGCACAAAACGTATATGTAGAAGCACAAAACGTATATGCAGAAGCACAAAACGTATATGCAGAAGCACAAAACGTATATGCAGAAGCACAAAACGTATATGAAGAAGCACAAAACGTATGCGCAGAATCACTTAGAGAAATAGTTGAGAAAATGATTAGTGCATTTTCACTTTATGAACGTGAATTTAAGCTTGATATTCAAACAGAGGATTATAGTGCTGTTTTTAACACGGATCTAGTTGGCTATGAAATTATATTTTCTGATGGAAATGTAGCTCAAACCCAGTTTGATATTGAACAGAATGTTTTGGATGCTGGACACGGTGACTTTTACATGCATAGATATGACGAATATGATGAATTTGAATTGTCAGATGAACAAGAAGAGTCTGTTAATGAATTTATATCAGTGATGAACAGCTTTGCATTCGATGCAGGTAAACTTTAACAATGACAAATTTAATAAAAGCAACACGCGCTACACTCAAGCTATCACAAGTTGAGTTCGGCGTGTGGTTGCAGCAACAGATGAAACTTGAAAAACCAATTGTTGCACAACGAATTAGCGAGTATGAGCTTGGCATAAGATCACCGCGTCGTGCTATGCGCGATATTTGTATGCCAATTGTTGCAAAAGCTCTAGCAAATGATGCTGTTGCAGAAGTTGCGAAATGTTTTGGAAAGGATGTTACAAATGACAATCTTACACCTGATTTGCTGACAGCGCGCGATGATATTAAAGAATGGATTGAACAAATTTCATGATTAGTTTTTTAGTGAGTTTGAAGATTTATTCAGAAAATCTTTAGCGTTATTGACTTTCGTTATCTACTTTTTTGTGTAATGTACTTTACATTAAATGTAATGTTAAATACACAAAATTAAACTTTCATTTAACATCAGTCATAAATGTGTAATGTGCTTTACATTATGTGTTATGTCCATTGTTTTAAATGTAAAGTTAACATAATATTACACAAAGCTAAAACTATTATGTGTAATGTGTAATTATAAAAATAAAAAGTAAATTAAACGTTGCACAATGTTAAATTAACATTTAACATACGCTTATAAAAAAAGCTAGGTGGTGTTTATGTCAGTTCTTACATTATTGAATCAGAAAGGGGGAGTCTCTAAAACAACTCTAGCAATTTCATTGGCTTGTCGTTGGCATTTGGCAGGTTTTAAAGTCGCGATCATTGACGCTGATCCCCAATGTTCGGTTATGCATTGGCGTGAAGTTCAAGAAGATCTGAGTAAGTTATCGGGAATTGATGTTTACAAAGCTGAGAATGCGAATGATGTTCGCGAGGTGAAGGGTATTCTTGGAGATTATGATTATATTGTTGTTGATACTGCGGGCACAGATAAACATATTTCAGAAGTTGCACTAAGCGTGTCCGATGCTGCTTTAATTCCTGTGCAAGCTGGAATGTTTGATATCAAGGCTTCGCGCTCGTCTTTGGACTTAGCTATTTCTCAGGGTGTGAAGGTTGCATATTGCGTCACTCGTGTGGTGTCTGGAAGTGATTTGGGTGATGGAGCTAGGGAAGTTTTGGAAGCTTCAAAAGCACTGGTTGTTAAAAAGATGATGAGGCAATATATAGCTTATAATAGAGCTATGAATGCGGGTGAATCTGTACAAACTTTGTTTCCAGGGTCGGTTGCGGCTCAGAATATGGAGGCTGTTGGTCAGGGTGTGGATAATATTTTTGGATGGGAGAAGAAATAATGGCTTTGAAAAAATCAAAAGGTGGTTTGGACGTATCTCTTGTTTCTTCAGTTACTGAAAAACCTGAAGAGAAAGTGGAAATGTCGAACAGGGGTTTGCCCAGGAAGAAAAAGAATATTGCGCCTCCACGTTTATCTATCGAGTTGACGCATGAGCAGCAGCGACGATTAAAGAAAATGGTTGGGGATGAAGAAACAACAATTAGAGATTTTGTACTTTGGAAATTAGGTCTTCTCGATGTTGAGTAGATACCTATTTTCTTTTGTAGTTTTATCCGGAATGGTTTTCTTAGGCTTTGTATATTACTACAGTTATCATGGTGAAGAGCTTACTATAGAGGAAGTGTCCATCATTAAATTTGAACTCGAAAGTCAACCTGAAATAAAATATTCTGTTCGAGATTTAAGCGAAAAAGACTTGCTAAAAACATTTGTAGACAAGCGCTTGTCTGAAGAGTTGCCAAGTGCTGCATTGGCCTTGTTTGTCGATCAAGGCGGGAACTACGTTGACGGGTCTCTTAATCGATCTGATTTAAAAAACTCGATTCTTTTTCAGATGAAATTGTAAAACGAAAAGGCAAAGCTGATTTTATAAGGTATATGCAAAGTTATGACAGAAATGGGCTTAAAGGTGGTCCTGTTGTTTGCTTATATTATAAAAATTTCACACCTAAAATTGTATCAAAAGCTGCCGATAAATACCGTTATTTAGCTAAGTACAGGAGCGGTAACTTTGTTTCGCCGGAATTTCGATATGATTTGGCTACAAGGGAATACTGTTCAAATGTATCAGTGTTTCAAAAGTAGTTATTTTTTCATAGGGATAGGGAGGGTGAGGCGATGACATACAATTACAAAACACCTGAAGAATGGTTTTCGGATGCTTCAGCCAGGGCAGTAACTGCGACTGAAAAAGAGCAAGAAAATAGACTGAAGGTAGCTGAAATGATGCGAGAAGCTTCGGCTAATTCGGGTAACCCAGTTACTAAAGAAATGATAGATACTGAAATGTTACTGATAACAGGTCGTATGTGTCGGGATGAATTTAATGCTTACATCTGCTTTAAGGATGATTGTGGAGGTTGGGATGAATTGGAAGACTGAGTACATGCAAGAATCTGCAAAACAGATCGGTGGGGTTATTGAAAAAGAGGAAAAGAAAAAAGAAAAATCACGCTTGAGATTTAAAGCTGCGCGTTCGAAAAATAAATCTGAAAAAGAACATGAACGATAAAAATATTTTCCCAAACCATATTAGGAGTTACCCTTTTCCAAAAGAGGCTGGAGATCCTGTCCATGTTTTTAGAGACTGGGCAACACTGAAAAACCATCCAGAGGTGGAGCTAGCGAAAGCGGGAGACGTTGAGGCGGCGGGTCGATTAATCAAAGATATCATTAGCCCTGATGTAGGCGCTCATTTGAGGGAAAGGTTTTCAGGGAACACTTACTTTGCTGCTCCTATGGCTCTTGAAGCTTCGGGGGAGAATTGTATCCCGGGTGTTTTAGCAACCTATTGTGCTTCTCTTGTCGGTGGTGTTCATGCGGAAGGTATCTATCAGGTGAACAAGGTCTATCACACGGGTGCAACGGCGATGGAGCGGTTGTTAACACGCCCCAGTATCGAGGGCGATGTGTTGGAAAATGCGAATTACGTGGTGGTTGACGATGTGACCACTTTAGGTGGCACTATAGCGGAAGTTGCCGATCATATCCAAAGGGGTGGTGGAAAGGTTGTCGGTAGCATTGTGTTGGTGGATGCAAGCCGAACTGCTAGAATACGAGCATCAAAGAAACATATGAAAATCATTGAAGAGAGGTTTGGCGATGAAATCAGAAACCAATTTAAAATCGACCCTTCAGGTCTCACCGACAGCGAAGCAACAGTCCTCATTGCATACAGAGATGTTGACCAGCTCCGAACTCGAATCGCTAAAGCGGAAAGAGAAAGAGATCAGAGACTACGCTCTCAGGGAGTTCGGTCACATCAACAGAGAGACTCAGATTTAGAGTTGGGTGCTAAGAAAGTGAAACCAAAAAGAAGCAGAATTTCAGCCTTAAAAAATAAAAATAAAGCACGATTAAAAGACCACGAGCAAGAACGCTAAAGATTTTCTAAATCTATTTTTTAGCTGCATATTTTTTATGCATATTTAATTTTTGTGGTGTGTTCAATGATGAACACTCCACATTTTCATTTTGCAAATGTGGATAACCTTGTTGATAACTAAGTCCAGTTATCCCCACGTTCATACAGTCGGAGACCGCCGCCAAAGGCGGTGCATAGCCATCACCAAGCCGTTACTTCCTCCCCCTCCTAAAAGGGGGTGGAATAGGCTTGTTGGTGGGTCTGTGTGTGATGCGTAGCAAGTGGGGTTAACTTGATGGATTGGCGGCAAAAAAAGAGGCGTTTTTAACTCTGGTTTCAGACTACCCACAGGTTTAGCCACACTGTCCTTCAGACTTAATAACAAAAGCTACACACAGGCTATTTGAGTACGCTTTTAGCTACCTCAAAAAAACGCCTGATGGAAGCTTCTGGGCCTCGTGCCTTGATCCCCTTCGGGTGAATAATCGTGTGGATAATTCATGTGGATAGTCTGAACTAATAGGTCAGCTAAACCTGACCGATTCGTTCATGAGCGCGCTTTGTGCGCTCGTTATTTTGTCCCCGTGGAGCGGGGACGTTTTTTTTAGCGTGATTTACTCCGATAAGTCGGATATAAGTAAATAACTCTTGGCGAGATTCGCTAACTGTGTCACAGTTAGCCTATGGTCTCGTCTAATCTAACAAATTCAACAGGAAAAAGCACGTGGTGCTCTATTCGTTTTCCTTATGAATTACATGAAAAAATAACCTCGTCCGTTCCGCACTTACGAGGTAATTTTTCTGCCCAAATAAAATGTTTGGTGTCTTTAGGATTAGAGAAAGAAGGGGAGGGCGCAAGCCCTGAACAAGTCGAAGATTTAAGAAATGAAATCATAAAATTGAACGTCAATTTTTCGCGCCTTGGGAACAACCTTAATCAAATTTCTCACCACCTAAACGTGTCTGATTTCAGTGACATTCAGGAGTTAAAATTTCTTGCTGAAGAGCTTGAAAAAAAACTTGCTGAAACAAGGAAGATGTCTTACGAAATTATAAAGGTTTTTGAGTGAAGGATACTTTAGAATTTGACCCTCTTGATCGTTCAAAAAGGGGCATCCGTGAAAGGCATTCATCTTCTAACTTTTCTAGTCCTAGCTCCTCTTATCAGACTCGGTTTACCGACCCAAACTATCAGGCCGCTTTGTCTTCAGGTGCTTCACAATGTGTTTTTAAAGTCGCCTCTTTTGCCAAAGGTGCGCGTGTTAAAAGTTTGCTTTCTTACATCACTCGTTCAGATAAAAAAGAAGAATTAGAATTTACCGATCATAATGGGGTTAAGCGAAAAGGTGGTGTGGGTGTTGAGGAAGTTTTTAACGATTGGTCTTCTGATTTTGAGAGAAAAAAGAGGTCTCCAAATTCAAGAAATCCGCGTCATGCTTCTCACATAATTCTTTCGGCTGATACAGATAATAGCGAACAGTCGGCGGCAAAAGTTAATTTTGCTGCTCGCGATTTTTTGGATAAATTTATGTTTGAGCGTGGATATCGGTATGTTTATGTGACCCATCGGGACACAGAAAATCCACACGTCCATGTTGTGGTCCACAACAAGAACCAGTTTACAGGAAAGAAGCTTCATATATCAAAATCTGATGCGTTTGAATTGCGAAAAGGTTGGGCTGATGCGTTGACGAAATGGGGTATTGAAAGTGTGGCTACATTGCGTCGTGATCGTCCAGAAGTTTTGCGACAAGCTTCTTTGGCGAAAGAAAAGGTTCAGCTTAAAGAGAGTTGGAACCATCGAAAAATGCTCGCGGCTTCTAATGTTCCTGGGCTTGGTTTGTCCTTGTCTCATCGAGGTGATATGTTCCAAAAATTGCGAGCAGCTCGGAGACTGGTTAAAGATGATAGTAGCTTGTCTATCAAAGATAAGCAGAAAGCTAGGTCTTTGCTCCGTGTTGTTGGTGAGGCTGTTAGAAATGGCTCACGAGATCAAGTTGTGGCCGCTCTGGAAGCAGGTAAACCGGAACTTTCTAAGATGTTCGGGGATTCGGCTTTAAAGCCTCTTTTTTCGGGACTCCTTGAAGTTGATCGAGAAGTTATAAAACCAAACCACCGCTTGTTTACGCGTTATTTGTCGGCCAATAAGTATGCTGCTAAACAATTGCTAGAAGCCTCTGAAAAGGCTTTAGGGTTGGGTAAGCGGATACTTACTCATTCTAAGGGTGAAACTGTTGTTGAAGGGCTGCTTAAACAGCAGAAAAGTGCGAAGAAACTTCTCGCTTCGGTCGAGGATACTTTAGAATACAGAAAGCTATATAACCTTAGAAGTAAAGAGGCACAATTAGGTTTGAAAAGCCGGAAAAGGAATAGGTCTATTTCCAAAGAACTTTAATTAGATTCTACGGGTCTCGCTTTGCTCCATAGCGGCACATCTTTGATATCCTTTCGTTTGCCAGTTACCCACGAAGGGGAAACATTTTGGCACAACCTGTTGTCACAGCTTGCCACTAGGCCAGACTTCAAGTCTTCGTCAGTTCATCGCTATTGCGACTCGTAGGTTTGATTGGTGAGGTAGCTACACCTCATGAAACGGAAAAGGAGGTGTTCCCTCTTTTTAACGCTCTTGGCCAAGCTCGTTTTGTTTGCGCTTTTTTTTCTTGGTGGCAAGGATTTCCATTCTGCTTTTTTTCTGGCTTGCCAAATGCTTTGTCTTTTCGCCATCGAGTTCTTTCCCAAGATTTAACCAGTAGCGCGTTCCTTTAAGTTGCCCTGTTTTAGTGAGCGCGCCAAGCTCGATAAGCTTCTGAAGATCGCGGGTTACATTCTGACGAAGTTCAGCTCCGGTAATCTGCATGTAGTTCTTAGCAGAGAGGCCACCCTTAAAGCCGTCCGCTCCTTCAGCAAACATACGTAGCAATACCTTTTCTTGCCGTTCATTGATCTGGTCGCGAACTCGGTCAAAGAGCCTAGTCTTCTCTACAACGAACTTCACAAGCTTTTGCGAGTGTCCAACAGCATCAAAAGCGGTGTTAGAAAAATAGGATAGCCAAGGATCAATATCCAAACCTTTATTGTTTTGTTCAAGTTGTTTGTAATACTCAGATCTTGTTTCCTCAATAACATGGGAAAGCGCAATAAGTGCTGGCCGTTCAAGCGACTGTGCTAATGCTTTTTCACTTAATGCTCTGCCGACCCTACCGTTACCATCATCAAACGGGTGGATTGACACAAAGTAAATATGAGCAATACCAGCGCGTGTAAGTGGTGGAAGCGGGTTACTTCCTCCTGGCGCAGTGTCGTTAAACCATTTTACATAAGAATCCATCGCTTCAGGCACTTGTGCTGCCGAAGGCGCTTGGAAATGTACCGTGTGATTTCCTTCATACCCTGAAACAACCTGCATGGGTTCTTTACTGGTTCTGTACTTTCCAACATCACGAACCAGTAAAGACTTTGCAACAACACATGGGTGCCAGTCGAACATCATTTGATGAGTGAGCGGCTGGTCATAAGTTTGGTAATTATTGACCATGAGTGCGGCTATTCCCTTTTCTTTATCGTTGGCTCTGTGGTCGCTAAGTTCCGGTGCAAGCCCTAGTTGACGAAGTAATGAGGATGCAACACTGTCTCGGTTTAATAATTCGCCTTCGATTTTTGAGCTTTTTAATGCCTCTTCACTCATTAAATCAATGGTAAACCGCTGTTCTTGTTCTTTTGTTATAATTGAGGTTGCACCGATCAGTTTTAAAGATTCTGCATAAAATACACTTTCCAACTCTTCGAGAGCTGAAGCATTATAGTTAAATTCAGGCCAGTTGTTTTGCTGCCAATTCCATTGCATGTGTCATAAAGTAAAACTTATGACAAAAAAAACAAGCCTAATATGTGTCACAAAGTAAAACTTATGACACATATTAGGCTTGTTTCATCTCCAAAGACCTTTAAAGCGGTTTGCATTTGTTGAGGTGTATCTTACCGTGTTTTGGATATTCTTGTGTCCTAAATAGTCCTGTATGAGCCTAGTATCATACCCTTTGTCTGCCAAGTAATAGCCGCATGAATGTTTGAGCATGTGCGTTGTCATTGGAACACTTAATTTTGCATCTTTCCCAAGAGTTTTAATTATTCTCCATATTGATTGCCTTGTTATTCTGGTTTTCCTTTCGGAAGGAAAAATATACTCGCCGTTTGGTGTTGGGTGTATTTTTAGCCACCTTTTTATTAGCCGTATTTCGTCACCCATCAATGGATGGATGTTATGATGTGAACCTTTTAGGCGGCGACAGTTTAGTTTTGCCTCTTCGAGTTCGATATCCGAAAATTTCAGGTCAGCGATTTCGGAAGCTCTTAATCCATGTCTGTATCCAATTAAAATTATAAGCTGGTTCCTTATATTATGCCTGGATGTTTTTTTTGCCTGTTTAAGTAGTTTTTCAATTTCGCTTGGAAAAAGGTAATCTCTCACTACCTTTCCTCTTCGCGTTCATTGAGTATTTCATCGAGTTTTTCAATGTCTTGCCGTTGAATAGGGTTGTTACCAGCCATACTTTCTAATCCACTTAACCCAAGTTCGTCGATTTAGGGCGTATTCTTTTTTTGTAACGGGTTCGGGCTCAAAACCTTTTTCATCAAGCAGCTTGTCGAGGAAAATGTTTTTGTTACCGAGAAGCCAGCGGAAAGCGGCATACCAGGATATACCTCTTTTGAAATCTTCAGAGTTTTGGTTAGTTTGGTTTGCTACAGTAGGATTAAAACAAACTTCAGCCCATGTGTATCTTATTTTAAAAC